>ENA-UOOK01002509-UOOK01002509.1-fermentation-metagenome-genome-assembly--contig:-NODE-2509-length-22421-cov-7.138424_pt1 | contig 22421 bp, 23 predicted proteins | sample MGYA00245777_ERZ724023 | MGnify/ENA primary metagenome ERZ724023 (study PRJEB28704, sample SAMN03018312) | fermentation metagenome | biome: anthropogenic terrestrial biome; feature: soil; material...
TAAGTGAAAATTATGGCGATAATAACACCATCGTATGCAATCCCTGCTATGCGGACCATTACTGTACTTGTGATGATTGCAATGAAGTAATTCATAGCGATAATGCTTATTGTCATGATGATGGAACTTACTGCGAATATTGTTACAATGAAAACCATTCGAGCAATATTCACGATTACAGCTTTCGTTGGAACAGGAGCCAAGATATTTTCTCCTGAAAAATAAGTTTGAAAATGAGGGAATTCATGTTATTTTAAACTGGTTACATTTTAAGTGAGAGTGTTTTATTTGTGGAAAAGCCATTATCAAGAAAAACTTTTTTATATAAGGCTGTTTTTAATTGGCCGATGGCGATCATCTTGATGGTTATGGGCAGTTTGTTGCTTTCGATGTTCGTTGTCTTTTATATCGATTTTATACGTGTGGATGAAATACAAATGAAATATTTCGATGATGACGCCTGTCGGTTGAAGATTCCAGTTCGCTATATCTATTCTGGCGAAAAGTTAGAATACACTTATGCGGTTTCTTTTGTCAATTCAAACGGATGGCGTTACTCGGTTCGGCAAAATCGTAATAGCAATGAAATCTGGATTCAAATTTCACGATTGGGTTTCGGCGGTTTGACCGCTTATGCGGCTCACTATGAGATTACCGACTCGATTGTCAGAAAACAACTGATGGAAATGATGTCTGCAAAGGAAATTAAATCGAAACTCACCGTACTGGATTCTTCGAATGACAACCCCAATTGAAAATGAGCTCTATAGAAGTAATAGGTGCAAATTTCAAGGGTAGACGTTTGAATTTGAAAACCTGGAACAACCGTTTACAGGGCTTCACCCTGAGTGATCTGGACGATAAAGGCAGGGCACAGGTTTGTTCGCAAATCGGTCGCCGCTTCTCCAGTCTTTTCAAGAAGCTTGGCAACGAGGGAGAGATCAATCTGGGGAGTTTTTCATTGCAGAGGAAAAGTCAGAAAATGGCTTATGCTTCCGGCAAAACGGAAAACGCCACGGTCTACTTGTTCAATGCATTTGCATAACCAGATGATTCATCAGTCAACCGGGCCCCTCCGGGGGCCTTTTTCTTTCGATTATCTATTGGAACTGCTGGTTCTGTTGGTGGTAGGGTTCAAGGCTTGAATGAAAACACAAATGGACTTATCAGACAATATATTCCAAAGTCACGTAAAGGAAAAACTGTTCCAATATGGGAAGTAAGAGATATTCTTTAGTGAAGCAAGTGTTGCACTTCAAGGTTGAATCCGCCTAATATATTACGGATATGAATCAAGGCAATTAGGGATAGCTAATTTCTGAATATTTTTAAAGAATTCCGCTCTGCGAGCGGGCAGCGTTTCGTCGCTGCACCGCGCCCGGGCACGGCCCGGTGCGGACGGATGCCTCGCATCCTGACTTGATGAACCTCGCGGCGGCACGTTGCCGCACGCTGTCCAGCGCGCGGACAGCGCTGGTCGCCTGCAAGGCGAAATCGAATCAGTTTTCTTCCGGGGACGGCTGTTCCTTTTCCTGACACGAATTCACATGGGGCGAAACCACGACCACGCATTCGCCCTTCCAGTTGCGTCCCTCCACGGCGGCGGCGACCTCGGCGACGGAGCCGCGAATGACTTCCTCGTGGAGCTTGGTGGCTTCGCGGATAATCGCCAGCGGCGTTTCGGAGTCAAGAAGCCCGGCTAATTCCGTTACCAGTTTGCCCAGGCGGTGCGGCGATTCGTAGATCACCACGGTTTTGTCCTCGCGGACAACCCGTTCCAGCGCGGTGCCGCGGCGGCCTGATTTGACCGGCAGGAAACCGTAAAAGGCAAAGCGGTCGATCGGCAGGCCGGACGCCACGGCGGCGAACGTCAGCGCCGAAACGCCCGGAATAATTTCCGGCACGATGCCGTGTTTCCAGCCCTCGCGGACCAGCAGGAAGCCGGGGTCGGCGATGCCCGGCGTTCCGGCATCGGAGATAACCGCGATTTTGGCGCCGTCGAGAATCCGTTCGATCAGTTCGGTCGCCCGGCGATGTTCGTTGAAGGCGTGGTAGCTGACGAGGCGGGTGGAGATTTCGTAATGCGACAGCAGCGCGCGGGAATGGCGGGTGTCCTCGGCGGCAATCAGGTCCGCTTCTTTGAGAATTCGCAGGGCGCGCAGCGTAATGTCCTCCAGGTTTCCGATGGGAGTGGACACGATATACAATTTTCCGGCAGGTTCTGGCATGGCGTATTACAGGTCGACGACTTCGAGGGCGTTGTCGGCCTTCTCCTCTATTTTGTCGCCGATGTCTTCCACTTTGTCTCCGGCGTTTTCGAGTTTGTCGCCGACTTTTTCCGTGGTTGCACCGGCTTTGGCGGTGATTTTTTTGATTTGGTTTCCGGCCGCGTCGGCCGTGTCGCTTACTTTGCCGCGGATATCTTCGGCTTTGCGTTCCAGGTCTTCCCGCGAATAACCGTTTTTCTCCAGAACCGGCAGGACGATGAACCAGAATACCACGGCCAGCACGGCCGCGGTCAGGATCAGATAGCCGATGATTTTGCCGAGAATGGACCCGCCGTTATCGTTTTCACTCATATATTGTCTCCTCTGTAGGGGTCAGGATGTTCGCCCGGTGTTGAAGATGATCTCGACCACGGGAAGAATGAAGTCCGCGGTGCGGACGTCGTCTTCCTCCAGAATCAGCGGTTCCATACCGCCGTATATGGGTTCGAGAATAATTCTGGAGTCCTTGCGGCGGTAGCGCCGGAGCGTGAACCCGCCGCTGCCGAGATGCGCCAGCACCACGTCGCCGTCTTTGGCATAATCCTGCAGGAGGATCAAGGTTGCGCCGAGGCCGCTGAATACCGGGAGTTCGTCGGCGGTGGCGGTGGCGGCAAACATTTTGTCGCTGAGATGGACGCCGAGAAATGCTTCGCCTCTGGCGGACTGGCGTTGAACGAATGCGTCGATGGAATTGACGCCCGGACGGAACTTTTTCAATTCTTTCAGTTCCAGTTGCGGCACATGCCGCCGGGCGCGGTAGGTTTCCGGTTCTTCCCGGACCGACGGCGGCGGGGACGGTGCGTGTGCTGTCGGATATTCCACCTGAATAAAACGGCTGATGCTCAATCCCAGCGCCTTGCACAGGCGCGACAGCTCCTGCCGCTCGGGTTCAAGGCACGGGCTGTTTTCATATAATTTGATGTCGTTGACCGGAATATCGGTCTGGCGCGACAGTTCGGCCAGGCTCATGTTGTGTTCTTTGCGGGCGCGCTGCAGTTCGTAATTCAGGTAAGAAAGCCCCAGCCGCCCGCGCGACTTGATATTGGTCAGCAGGTCCTGCATGCGTGAATATTCACTGCGGCTGCAGTTCAGTTTCTCGGATAACTTCTGTAATTGAACAATGTTCAGGGTGATTTTTCCGCTCAGCATTTGCGAAACCGCCGCCGGGGTTACGCCGAGTTCCCGGGCCAGATCAATCTGGCGCAGTTCGCTTCCTGCCAGTTTTTCCTTAAGCAGTCCGCTGAGCTCTTTCCTCAATTTTTCCATATAGTCTTCCATACGCATTACCCTCAATAATCACTCTGTCCTGCAAATATATAATAGCATTTCAACGCGATATATCAACATTCAATTAATAAAAAACTTAATATTTTAAGCCGATGGTTATCTTTTTTTTAACCTCGGAAATTCATTTGGCCCGGTTCCGGTTGACGATTTCTCCTTCTGCAAACAGAATCATGAAACCCGGGAGTTGAATATGAACGACTTGAAGATCGGGCCGTGCGCGGTGATTTTTCAGGATGAATTCCTTGGCGTCTGCGACGACGGCCTCCGGTTCGGAGGCAGCAGCAGCACCCAGGCCGTTACGGCGCAGCAAACCAGCGGTCAGGCGCAGGACCGCATCCTGACCGCATTGAATATAACCGTGACGGCCGGCGTGGCCCGCGCAGGGCGCGCCGTCGCGTTGCTGTTCGGCGAAACCGGGGCGCTGGGGGTGTCGGGGGTGGGGCGTCGTTTCGGTTCGCGCGGCGGCGAATTGCGGCTGATTCCGCTGAACCCGCTTGACGCCACGGGCTACCGGATGCGGCGGGCGGTTCCGAACCTGAGCTTTCAGTATCATTTCAGGGCGACCGCTCCGCATCAGGCACAGGTGACATTCGACATCCTGCCGGACGCCGACGGATTGCTGGTTCAGTGCATCGAAGCCAGGACCGCCGACCGTGCGCTGATTCCGTCCAATCCGCCGCCCGACGTGATCGCGCTTGAACAGGCGCTGGCCGCCTGGCTCGCCGGACTCCTCGGACTGGCCGGAAACGAGGTCTGCCGCGGCGAACTTCCGGATGAAAAATATGGTTGTGTGGTAGCTGTTGAAGGAAAATTGCAAAACGAACTGTTTGAGGTTCATGAGTATCGGGTATATATTGAAATTATCCATCGCAAGCGAGAAATTGTTTTGGATTCAATGGCTGCTTTGGTTGGCAAACTCCCACAATATGAGTTGGATTTTGCCAAGATAATCCGGGAAACAGGACAAGTCTATCCTACACAGTCAGAAAAAAATAATAACAGATACTTTCATGGTCGCATTAATTTAGCGGTAACGGTTTGATTTTAGAGGGAATAGAAATTATGGCTAGATTTGATGAATCAACGGGTTATCCGGGTCAAATGGCGAATCGTGCTGATTTTGACGCAGTCCAGGTGGAACGGGCATTGTTTCAATTATTGACGGAGTATAATGGTACTGAATCCGATTGCCATTTCTTTCGTGGAAGCGTGCCGGTTAATATTGGCGGAGGTATTGGCATTGTTTTGAATAATGATGATCCAGGAGTAAATTTACGCTTGCGGAATTATGATTTTTCCTGTGAAGGATATAATGCCAATTATGAACTCCTGATCCGACATTTTGGACGCTTGTCCGGGCTATTGCCATTTCAAGGAATTACAGTCGGAAATATCTATTTTATTTCAATTTTGCCGAATGGCCCCGTATATTACCGCCAGAACGGCAAAACCCTGCTGCTCCTGTTGAACCCGGGCGATAAGCCGAAGTCGGTCAAAATCACATTCAAAAACCAACAGGCGTCAAAGATGAAAGAGTTTTATTCCACAAAGCCGTTGAATGCCGTCAACGGCGAAATTCATCTTTCTTTACAGCCCGGACAGGTCGCCGCACTGGTTGAAGAATAACCGTAACGCATTGGAATAATTCAGCCCGGAAAATAAAAAGTCCGGAAGAATGACGGAGAGCAACCTTGTCATTCTTCCGGAGAGTTTGGCGAATCGCCAAAAATCACTCCCTGGTTTTATCTGCAAAAAAAATCATTTCGCGGCGGCATGTTGCCGCCGCTGATCGTCAAAGGGCGAAACAAGGGATTCCGCTCTGTGAGCGGGCAGCGTTTCGCCGCTGCACGACGCCCGGGCCCGGCCCGGTGCGAACGGTTGCTTTCGCATCCTGACTGAAAGAACTTCGCGGCGGGCCGTACCCGCCGCCGGTCGCCTGAAGGGCGAAACAAAGGATTCCGCTCCGCCAAGGGCTTCAACATACGGCGTCATGCCTTAATCTCCTTCCTCTTCCTCTGCCGCGGCAAAGTTTTCTTCGCGTTGGACCTTGTCATCCGGCAACACAGCCAGCGTGGAGACATTGGTTGCATATTTATGCTGTTCCCACCACTCTTTGCCGCTGGTTCCGGCGACATGTCCATCCAGAAACAGCAGGTTGCCGAAATCCTGGTGGCAATTACGTGTACCATTGCCGAAATCACAGGCGACAACCGCATCGGCAGGGAAAGAACCTTCAATATAGGACGGGGCAAAATACGCATAACTGTAAGTCCATGCCTTCGCCACATTGGCCTTTGTTTCATTACCGGTCTCGGCGTCAACCGAGTCCGTGGTCGAGGGGCAGATATAAATCTTGGCGTCGCTCAGGTAACTCTCCCGGAACGTTTTGGCCGAAGAGAGGTCGACGTCGGCGGCATACTTGGAAAACGTGATGAAATCCGGGAAACGGTCTTTGTAATCCATCGCGTATTGCTTGACCGCCAATCCGATCTGTTTCAGGTTACTGGTGCAACTGGCACGCCGTGCCTTTTCACGCGCCGCATTCAAGGCGGGAAGCAGCATTCCGGCAAGGATGGCGATAATGGCTATCACCACAAGCAGCTCTATGAGCGTAAAATTCATCCGTTTCATCCATTTCCTCCTGTTGTTTGGTTGGTTGATTTGATGAATTGGTGAGACTATATTCGGTTTATCGGTACAAAAATCCGGCAATCTCAAAATCTGGAATCCATATTTTGTGCGGGAATATCCCATTCGGCTCCGTGCAACATTGGAATCACCTGAAGATGTTCCCGCGACATCACCGGCGATCATTGAATATCCTTTTTTCATATCTTCACACATTCCCCCTGATTCCAAAATAATTGAACACTTTTTACTCCATCCCGCTCGCCAACCCTATTTCCGTCCTCTTTTCTTCCCCCATTCGGTTTATACTGCGCCTACATGGAAGTGTTGAATATGGCAATCGGCAGCATGATCAACAGCGCGATCGACAGTATGACCGCCGTAGGAATCACGACGAGTCTTTTGTCGTTCCTGTTCATCTGCTTAAACTCTTTGCTGCGGTAGACGGACAAAATTCCAGCAGCAAGCACGATTACGACCGTCCACCACGAGCCCAGGAGCAAGGCGAGGAACAAAAGAAATACAAGCAACACAATTCGCCTCCAATTGACTTTATAGCCACCGTAAAGACAACACCCATGATTCCCAAAACAAAAACCGGATTTCGGATTGCCCCCCAACCCGCCGCCAAAGCATCCCGGTTATTATAAATACACGGACCGTATCCTCGCTGATTTGTCCCCGTCCCGGCGGGATACACCTCCACGGCGCCGTCTGAAAATGCCTCCTTTCTTCAATCGATCTTTCCCCATCCCTTTTATGATATGGATGCCGGGTTTATTATTTTCACTACCTTTTCATCCAGCCCAAAACGTAATTTACGAAATAAATATATTACTAAAATTACATAAATCAAGAGATGAAAGCATTGAAAATCAATTTTTTTGCGAAAAAACAGATAATGGATGCCTGTGCATCCTGACTGAAGAACTTCGCAGTGGCACGTTGTCCGTGCGGTCCCGCGTAACGGGCCGTACCCGCCGTTGGTGGCCACAGGGTGAAAAATGAAGCCGTTCCGCTCTGCGAGCGGGCAGCGTTTCGCCGCTATAGAGAAGCCGGCATTCGGTTACGCCCGGGCCCGGCCCGGTGCGAACGGATGCTTTCGCATTCTGACTGAAAACTTCGTTTCGGCAATCAATACGTAATGATTTACCATGCCGCGATCCCGCCGCCGTTATTTGGAATAACGGCGGATAATCTCCTCGTAGAGCTCCCATTGCTGGGCTTCCGGCATGGTTCGGATACGTTCAAACAGTCTTTTGGTAATTTCCGGCATCATGGCGTCGATACAGACAAATTCAATGCCGCGCTGGTGTTTTTTGCTGATTCCATGATTGCCGGAAAGCCAACGGCTTAAGGTCGCCGGGGTTACCTGGAGTCTTCTCGCCATTTCGGCCTGAGATACTCCGTGCTCCGCCATAAAATCAATGATCATCCGGGCATAATTATTCATAACTCACCTTTCAGGCGATTTCCTGGAAGACTTCGACTGCCTCAACACGTCTCTCCATCCCGCCGGAATGTCAAACCTGAATCAATAGCCCGGCGACGATGCTTTCTCACAAATAACCAGACACGCATCGCATTGGAAGCCGTTGATTTTCGGGAAATCTTATCCTTTCGCATCAATATATCCCGGTTCTGAAGATTTTCAATGTAAATATCTTATATGTTATCATAAAATGGCTATTGAAATTCGTAATTTTCGTAATATTGTATATATGAAAAGAAATTTCATTCAGCAATACGGCAGAATACTCAGGGGGGAAATATGGGTTCATGCTGTTCATATGTCATATGGCCGCCGGAAGAGTATTCATTATGCGCTTCCCGGTTATATCCGGTCTTGAAAATCCGGTTCGCCGTTTTCCGTCCGCCAACGCCGGAAGGCGAAGCATCCGGGCGGCGCCGGAAATCATTCGTTACTGCGGGAAAACCGGCGCGCGGCGACATTGATTCAATGGATTCGATCCGGTTTCGAAACAGAATACCGGACGCCGAACCGAAAAAGGAGATTTGAACCCAGCTCAAGGGATAATGAGGATGTATCATGAAAAACAATCAAACAGAGACCTTGGATAAACAGTACAAGGAATTACCGATCGAAAAAGAATATCAGGAAGCTATCTTCAAATGGCTCGACTGGCTTGCCGCCCGGACCGGGCTGCCGGTTGAAAGAATCGTTACCGAAATTTTTCTGCACCGGATGCAGGAGGACCACCGGAAGCAACACAATCCGCATCAAAACCAATAACCAACCTCCCGAGCCCATTCATTGAGGATTATCCCCGAAATATTGAAATCGCCAAATCTGCGGCGGTGGCTCTTGCCGGACAGCATCATCGCTTCCTGAAGGTCATTCCATCGGGAAAATCAACCGTTGTTTCAAGTTTGACAAGACGGCCCCCCTTGGTAATCCCGTTCAGAATTGTTTTTTTCAATCGAATTTCCGAATGTTTTTTTATTGACATTTGGGTTATCGGTCATATATTATCAGCTTATGCAATAAATCAATATTCAAAACCATAGCATAAGATCGTTGAGAATGGAAAATTATTTGAAGCAGATGGGGTGCCGCATCAAAGAGATGCGGAACGTGTTGGATATCCCGGTTTCGGAAATGGCGGCTCTGCACGGCATATCGGAAGCGGATTACCTGAAACATGAAAACGGAGAAGTGGATGCCTCATTTACTTTCCTTTACCGTTGCGCGGAGCGCTTCGGAGTCGATATCAGTTCGCTGATTACCGGGGATTCACCGAAACTTTCTTTTTATACGATCACCCGCAAGGGCGGCGGTTCTCACATTCAACGGCGCGAAGGCTTCAATTACCTTCACCAGGCGGCATTGTTCAAGAACCGCCAGACGGAGCCGTTTATCGTTACGGCGCCCTATATTGACGATCAGGCTCCGATTCATCTCTCCACGCACCCGGGGCAGGAATTCGACTATGTGATCGAAGGAAAGCTTAAAATCCAGCTCGGCGACAAGGTGGAAATTCTTGGCGCCGGCGACAGTGTCTATTATGATTCGGGGCATCCTCACGGGATGGTCGCCGCCGACGGCAAGCCGTGCATCTTCCTCGCCGTCGTGATGAAGCCCGGCGCCGAGGAACATGAACTGCCGGAGCAGGCGGCGGAAGAAGTGCCCCCCCCTTTGCGCGATAATCTGATCTGCCATCGATATATCTCCGAAACCATCGATAAAAACGGCCGGCTGACGGATGTGAAATTCCACGTGCCGGACAACTTCAATTTCGCTTTCGACGTCATCGATGCGATTGCAGAAAAGAATCCGGATAAACGCGCGATGCTCTGGGTTTCCAAAGATAAAAAAGACGTCCGCGATTTTTCATTCGGCGATATCGCCGCCGCCTCCGCGCGCACGGCGAACTACCTCGCTTCGCTCGGGATCAAAAAGGGCGACCGCGTGATGCTGGTGCTGAAACGGCATTATCAATTCTGGTTTATCCTCAATGCGCTTCACCGGTTGGGCGCGATCGCGATTCCATCCAGCAATCAGTTGACCGCCAAAGATTTCCAATACCGCTTCGATTGCGCGGAGATTTCCGCGCTGATCTGCACCTCCGATGACAATGTGCCGCAAACCGCGGAAGAAGCCATTTTGCATTCGCCCACGGTAAAACATAAAATCATGGTCAACGGCGACCGCGGGGGATGGCGGAATTTTGACCGCGAAATGCCGCGTTTCGATGCGAAATTCGAGCGTCCGCAGAATCTGCGGGCGTCCGACCCGATCCTGATGTTTTTCAGCTCCGGGACCACCGGATATCCGAAAATGGTCGCCCACAGCGGTACTTATCCGCTCGGGCATATTCTCACCGCCAAATGGTGGCACAACGTCGATCCGAACGGCCTTCATTTCACCATTTCGGATACGGGATGGGGCAAATCGCTCTGGGGCAAAATTTACGGGCAATGGCTCTGTGAGGCGGCGGTGTTCACCTTTGATTTCGACCGTTTTTCCGCCACCGAAATCCTGCCGCTTTTCAAGCAGTATTCCATTACCACGTTTTGCGCGCCGCCCACCATGTACCGGTTCTTTATCAAGGATGACTTGAGCAAATACGATTTCACTTCGCTGAAATACGCCACCACTGCCGGGGAAGCATTGAATCCGGAAGTGTTTCAGCAGTTCCTGCAGGCGACCGGCCTTCGGATCATGGAAGGATTCGGGCAGACCGAAACCACGCTGCTGCTGGCGAACTATATCGGCATGACGCCCAAGCCCGGCTCGATGGGCAAGCCGTCTCCGCAATTCCCGGTGGAACTGCACGACAGCGAGGGGAACCCGACCAAACCGGGCGAAGTGGGCGAGATCGTGGTGAAAGCGGCGCCCGGCTCCATCTGCGGAATCTTCCTCGGATACCATAATGACCCGGAAAAGAACGCCGAAGCCTGCTATGACGGCTATTACCACACCGGCGATACGGCATGGTGCGATGAAGACGGCTATTACTGGTATGTCGGGCGTACCGACGACCTGATCAAATCGTCCGGGTACCGGATCGGGCCATTTGAGATTGAAAGCGTTATCATGGAACTTCCGTACGTGCTCGAATGCGCGGTAATCGGCGTTCCCGACCCGATACGCGGGCAAGCCGTAAAGGCGTTCATTGTGCTCATGAAGGGCAAGGACGCCTCTGACGGACTCAAGAAAGAGATTCAGGATTATGTGAAAAAGCATACCGCTCCTTACAAATATCCGCGGGTTATCGATTTCATCCCGGAACTGCCTAAGACCATCAGCGGCAAAATCCGCCGCGTGGAATTGCGCGGCAAATCCTCCGGCAATCACACTGAATAACCGGATTTCATGTAGGTCGCTCCCCCCGGCACGGTAATTCCGTAAAGGGGGGCTGATGGCTGTTTATTTCATAGGATCCCGGCGAAATGAAATAGCCTTTTTTTCACGGATTCAGATTGAAAATAACCAAATTTTAACTATAGTATCAGGAAATAGGGTCTTGTCATGGCCGATGTGTTTGGTGATGAAGGCGGAAGGGAATTTTAAGCCCGTCCGTGAAACGGTCGATGATTCGGATGCGGACGTTTTATTGTCTGCACCCGGGACTCGAAAGAACCGATGAATGAAAAATTCATGCCGCTCAAACTGCCGGGAAAGGCTCCGGTCCATAACATTTTCGGGGAAGTTCTGAGTTGAGCCAAAGATGAAAGATCTTATTTTCAAAATCTTGAGACTGTTTGACTGCCGGGAAAAAATATTCCTGTTTTTCCTTATAGCGGCCTTGGCGGGAAACGCGATTTTTGAACTTGCCGGCATTGCGCTTATCATGCCGATCATCGCCTTGCTGAGCAAGCCGGTCCTGATTCAGCAAAATAAATATTTAAGGGCAATACATGACTTCATGGAGCCCGGCTCTCCGGAAAATTTCATCATTTTCCTGGCGCTTGCCGCGATTATGATCTATGTGATCAAAAATATTCTTTCAATCAAACTGATAAAGTCCATCAGCTTGCTGGTTAACCGGAAAGCCGCGGCTTTCACGTCCGAAATGTTCAGGAATTATCTCTATGCGGAATACCCTTTCCATATCAGGAACAATTCCTCTTTCCTGCATAAAAAGCTTGAAATGGTCGATTTCACCTGCAACGGGGTTATTTTGGCCCTCATGATGGTCGTGACGGATTTAATCGTTATTGCAGTGATTCTCACAATGCTTTTATTTTTTTCGCCCATGACCACGGTCGCTTTGCTGGTGATTTTCCTGGGTGTCAGTCTTTTGCTTTATCTGCCGTTCAAGAAATATAATTACAATTTGGGCAGTTCTCTCAATATGCTGGTCCAGTCTTCGGCCCGGCACGACTTGCAGGCGTTTAAAGGCATCAAAGAGCTTATGGTCAATAACAGCCAGGAATACTTCTGTACCGAATACAGCAAACTTCAAATGCAAAAAGCATTGGTAAATACGGAATGTTATGTATTTGGCCAATATCCGCGTTTTTTTATCGAAACGTGCGTGGTCGCGATTGGTCTTGGAACGCTTGTCGTTTTCATTTTTCTGGGCATGGCTCAAGGTTCTATTCTGCTCACGCTGACCTTGCTTGCGATATCCTTGATCCGGATGATGCCGTCCATGTCGCGGATTCAATACAACCTTACGATCATCAGGCATAACCTTCATATTTTCAATCAGATCTACATTGATTTATTTGATTTGAAGCCTTCGAAAGGGCAACAGGAAAGTGAGGAGCCGTTACAGTTTTCCAACTGCATCGAGATTGAAAATATCGATTTTACTTATCCCGGCGCCCGCAAAAAAGTGATCGAGAACCTTTCGCTGACGATTCCGAAGAACTCCTCTGTGGCTTTTGTGGGGGCAACGGGTTGCGGCAAAACGACCTTGATCGACATTCTGCTGGGGCTTCTGACGCCAGATAAAGGGCAGATACGGATTGACGGAAAGGAACTCAACGAATGCCTTCATTCATGGCAGGGCAAGATTGGTTATGTGCCGCAAAATATTTTTTTACTCGATTCCACCATCCGGGCAAATGTCGCCTGGGGCATCGCCGCCGGGGATATCGACGAAAAGCGGGTGGAGGAGGTTTTGAAGGTTGCCCAGATCTATGATTTTATCAAAGAGCTTCCGGATGGGCTTGATGCCGAAGTCGGAGAAAACGGGGTCATGCTTTCAGGCGGTCAGCGCCAGCGGATCGGAATTGCCAGGGCGTTGTACCGCAATCCCGAGGTGCTGGTACTGGACGAGGCTACAAGCGCCCTTGACCATGAAACCGAAAATGCCTTTGTAAATGCCCTGGATTCCCTGAAGGGTAAATTAACGATCATCATGATTGCCCATCGCTTGAGCACGGTTGAAAATTGCGACAAAATAGTGAATCTTGAAAATCCCTCAACCGGAATGGCTGAATGAATTTAGAGCGATATCGGATCCACAAATAACCGCAAGCCGCCAGGTTTGCGGCGAAGCGTCATCCATTTATCCGGAAAAACCGCAGAGATTTCGGTATCTCCGATTTTTTCGGACTCCGCGGTTGTCATTCCGACGCTGCGCCATGGCTGATAAGCTCTTATCTCCCCTGCCACATACCGCCGCCAAGAATTTGTAAAATCGTGTCGCGCATGGAGGCGGTATTTTCCATAATTTGCGGAAACACGGTTACCAACGCCACAATGCCGAGCACGGCAGACAGGTATAGCAGAATACCGCCATAGTTGCGGAGGCGCAAATAGTTATATTCGTTTTTGAACAATCCGATTTCCGGCAGGTTGATGTTCCTTTTCTCCAGATAAAGGATGAGAAACGGAGAGATGAAAAACAAAAGAATAAACGTATCTAAAAAAGGTACGATTTGAACAGGAATAAAACGGCTGGCGGCGATATATTCGGGGCGGAAAAGATGCCGCAGCACACCATTGCCGAGCAGTTGGAAATCGCACCTGTCCCATTGGTCAAGAATTTTGATGAAAAGCGAGGCAATCCCCGCAGTGTCAAACAACAGGGCATAGCTGAGGTTTCTGTAAGAGATGTAGGCCAATGAGAACCAGGGGATCAGGATGATCAACCATTGGGGGTGCCAAAGAATGAAGGTAAACACACAAACAAGTGCGGCCAGCGGGAGAAAAATGGCGGAACTGGCAAATTTCCCCTCATCGTTGCCGCATCTTGTCAGATATGCAACAAAGCAAACAACAATCAAGCCCAAAAATTCAAAAGAAGGGTGCATAAATACCCCCAGCGCATTACTTTCGGTATTGTTTGCGATGACAATGCGGAAAACCGTCGAACCCTTATCAAAAAGCGTACAGCCGATCAGGATCATGGAAAACGAGGCGGCAAGCAGGGTGTCCAGCACGAGTTGCCAAAAATTCTTCCGGACTAACAACAATAAAGGGAGAAATGGAATTACGGCGAAAAACTTGAACGGTATCGCCAACGCAAAGAACAGCAGAAACATAGAATGCCTGCGTTTCAGAAAGTAATACAATCCAATCATCGTGAACAGCAAACCGAAAATATCGTAGCCGGAAAAAATCAGTGCACAATAAATGGTAATCGGGTTCGATAGAAAAAGCCAGCTTATCAGCTTCGCTTTGTCATTGTGATTGGAGATGACGCAGGCAATTTTATAAATAACCCGTGCGCATAAGGCAACCGCAAGGACGAGCAACAATTTCAACCAGGCCGTTTCAATCACAGAAAGCGGGCATGGAATTTCAGTAATCGGAGTAAGCAGACCAAGAATGTTCAGGGGGAGCAGCCAGATTGCAAATATGATATAGATTGGATGAAGATATTCCACGCCGGCAATATGATAGGCGGTTACATTGTATTGATAAAAATCAAAGATATGTCCTTTCAGATAGGTATGCGCAAAGCCGGCCGTGATAAATATATCGTTGAAGCAAAACAATAAATAACAGGCGAGATAGATAATGACAGTTACCACCAAATCAAAACGGCCCAATCCGGAAGGAATGATTTTTCCGAGTCCGAACTTTTTATCTGCAGGATGATCCATTGCCTATGTTCCTTTCCGATGAAGGTTACGGTTCAGTATACCGTCCCGAATTCCCTTTAAGATCGATTTCAGTTTGTTTAATTTGTCTTCTTCAAAGAAGCAGATGGCGAGCCATGCGACAAAGTGGCGATAAGACGCATGGATGAGCCACCCCGGTTCCCTGAATGCATATTCTTTTAACAGAATAACATGATTTCTTGTCATATGATACCGGCGAAAGGCGGAATGATTGGTTGCCAATATCCTTTTTCCCAGTAGTTTATGCTTTGTTATATTTCCCAGGTTGTGCCGCATGGACGGTTTGCACGAAAGAAGCACCTTGAAGCCATTCCGCCTGGCCCGCAGACAATATTCGTCATCAACATGGTCAATGAAAAATTCGTCCCTGAAATCACCGATTTTTTGAAAGACCGCGACAGGCAATAAACTTCCGGAAGTAAAGACCGTCTTTTTTTCTGTCCACAGCTTTTGCCCGCATGAATTGGGCGGAGATTCCGTGTTCAGGGATTCATGGGTATAGTTTGTCCCTATAACCGATATTTTATCCTTGTCGCCGTACGAATTGTAAACGCTTATCAGGGTATCAACCATATCGGGTTCGGCGTAGGAATCCTGGTCCATCAGCAAACACCATTGAAAGCCGTTTTCATCTGCCCATTTTACCCCCTGGTTGAGCGCCGTTGCGATTCCCCGGTTTTCCCCGTTGAAGATAACCGTTCCATGGCTCAAATTCTTCGCTCGTTCCGGGGTGTTGTCCACGATCACGACAGCCCCCGCCTGGCTAGCCATGCGTTGAACTCTCTCGTTGAATTTTTCGTCAGGGTAGTATGTTACGATAACAGCGCAAATTTTTTCCTTTACGATCATTTCGTCACATTTTATTTTTTCAACCTTAATCACAACGGTCCCGGCGGATATTAAAATTTTGCGAAGAAACGGCTTCGCGCATAAGAAAAATAAGCGGCAGATGGGCTGAGCTGTATCGTTGCCGCCTCATAATAAGCCTTTTCATATTAACCTTTTTCGGCGCACCCGAAAATACTTTGCGACTAAAGTACCATCCGCAAAACCATTTTCAAGCCCCGGCATTACGAAAAAGACAAAATTCTTTCCTCCGCCGATCCGCGGCAGGTGTTTGCGTAAGGAACAATTCATCCGGGCACGCGTGAAAAATGAAATTGGCACGTGAATTGAAAGAGACAAAAGCGTTATGAATATGAGTGCGTATAAATCGTTTACGTTTGTCACGGCAAACAGCCGGTGTTTTCAAATTCTCGCGGGAGATTGCGTTCTATTGCGAACAGGTATGGGATTGCCCTGCGAAGGCGACAAAGGAGCCTCGTTTATTTTGCAGCGTGCAATACCCCTTTTCTGAAATCAAATCGTGCATTGACAGAAAAACTGGAATCCTGGGAAAAGAACAGGATGCCGGGCGAAACCGTAACTCGATATCCTTTTTCCAGAAGAAGTTCCGACAATATTTTATCGTCGTTTTCCCGGTGGTAGGCACATACCAATAAATCGCCCACGCTACCGCTCTCAAGCAATTTGGAAGCACTTTCCAGTACCTGACATTCCGCTCCTTCGACGTCTATTTTCAGCAGAGTTGGTTTTTCCGGTTGCTCGAAAAAAGTGTCGAGAGTCACGCAATCATTGTCGTTCTTGTTCGAAACGCGCTTATTCACGATAACGACTTTTTCCTTCCAAGGCGCGAAGGTCGCCTCCAGCGCCTCAATCCAGTTTGGTTCGCATTCAAATAAATAGGCTTTTCTGATTTTGGTGATATGTTTCAAGGTAAAATTTCCATCGCCCGCGCCAATGTCTGCAAGCTCCGTATCGGAATTTATGCGAATATCGGAGAAACAATAATTGTGGGGAGATTGTTCATCTTGTTCCATGCATAGAAAATTATACATCATTCGCACGTTTTTTTCTTTCATACCACGTGGAGCATACAAACGACGGCCTTCTTCGGTGATCACATAGTGCATTCCGTTTTTGCTGTCAAGCATTACTTTGATTTTGCGGTATTTATATTTCAACACAAACGGTGCATTAAATACTTCAACCAGATTTTTTTTCAGGTATTTTAGTGTATCGCGCCGTTCCTGTCCCGTCATGACGCTTTGCTTTGCCTCGTCCTGCAAAAAAGCGATCGCTTCTTTCGTAAGCAGGTATTTTTTGCTTTGAATCAGCCGGTTTATGATATATTTGAACCGTGATCTAAAATGACTTGTCAGTGACTGTAAGTTATATATATTCATTTTGGGACATGGAATTCGTTGTGATATTCATGAGACCAGCGCGAAAGGAGAACGCCGCAAGCTGTCCGGCATTCTTCTGTTCCAGGCGCGCAAGGACAGTTGCGCGAGCAACTCGCAGCCCGGTACCTTGCCCGCGCGCAGGTGCCTGTGGATAAGGAAAATAAGCGGCGGATTGGTTGAGTGGATATTGTAGCCGTCTCATAATAAGCCTTTATAGGTTAACCTCTTTCGGCGCATCCAAAAGAACTTTTGCGACTAAAATACTATCCGCAAAACCATTTTCAAGCCCCGGCATCACGAAAAAAGACAAAATTTGTTCTATTACTGATCAAACAGGAAACCAACGGAAACCAACGGAATGGTTTCAGCGCAGGAGAAGGTCCTGGACAATGCTTTGGCAGCCGCGTCCGAAACGAAAATAATTTCCGTTCAACAGCTCTCCGCCGATCAGCGGCAGGCGCTTGCGCAAGGAACAATTCATCCGGGCACGCGCGGCGGCATAATCCCGTCGTTGTTCCAGGCAGGCCATGACCCAATCCGGGACTTTCCCGGCCAGTCGTTCCATGGCCGCATGGAACAGGGTTTCATTCCAGGAGAATGTATCATTGACGATGGAGGATTTTGCTTCAATTATGCGCCTGCGCCATGTCAGGCGGGCACCGGATTTCGATACATTGCTCTCATGCTGGCGGAATAATGTAAGTTCTTTATCGCATATTTTCCAGGCATCCGTTGCCGCAAGGATAACGCCAATCCAGTTATCATGACACGCATTCAGGTCGGGGAATGGGAGTAATAATTCTTTCAGGTCGGCGTGGAACGCCATATCATGAGCGGCGGCGGGAACGCGGCGGAGAAAAGTGGTCAGACGTCGCCGCGGGGAGAGTTCCGTCAGTTTCGAAACCTGCCCTTGTGAAAATCCGCGATTTTTCCAATGGTTCAGGTTGAGCGGCCGCAAATCGGAACCGGTAATGGAACTGTCGCAGAAAACTCCGCCGGAACGTTCTGAACGTTTTGTCATGAGTTCGACTTTTTGAGGGAGCCAGACATCATCCTGATCGGAAAGAAAAATCATGTCGCCGGTGCAAAGAGAAATCGCTTTCTCAAAATTCTTATTTACTCCGAGCTGAACCGGATTGCGATGATAGTGAACCAATCCCGGTTGGCGCCGGTCAAATGCAATAATTGCCTGATAAGTCAGGTCATCGTTGGAATCATCGCATATAACGATTTCAGCGGGGGGAAGGGTTTGGCCCGCTATGCTTTCGAGCTGTTCCCGGATATAGTTTTCGCCATTGAATACCGCCATTGCAATCGATATTCGTTGTGTATTTTTTACAGATGTACAGTTTTCACCGTTCACAAAAGGATTTTCCTTAAATAACCTTTATTAATATTTGCCTGGTTTACGAAAAATCAAGTTGATTTGATGATTTTGGAAACATCTTCGGGCTGCATTTACTCATATTGACTCTGGCGCTTTTGGCGATCAATCATGCGAGGGCTTGCGCAAGCCCGCAAGCCATCCAATCATTTTCGGTTTTTGACGGCATGGCTTATGTTTGAGCATGCACTTATGAGAGCGGTTATTGGAGCAATCAGCGGCGGTGGGCCTTGCCGAACAGTTTCATCACTTCCTGAAGGTCGTTCCAGACGTCGCGCTTGGCTTCCGGGCGGCGCAGCAGAAAAGCAGGATGGTAGGTCGGCATCACCTTGATTCCCTTGTACTCGCCCCACTGTCCGCGCCTGCGCATGATCCCGGTCAGCCCCAGAATATATTGGAGCGGCGTCGCCCCCAGCAGCACAATTACCTGCGGCTGGATCAATTCGACCTGGCGTTCCAGATATGGAAGGCAGACGTTGGCTTCGTCCGGCAGCGGGACACGGTTGTTCGGCGGGCGGCATTTGACGATGTTGGCAATATAAACGTCGTCGCGGGAAAACTGCATGGCGTTGATCATTTTCGTCAACAACTGCCCGGCGGCGCCGACGAACGGGCGCCCCTGCTGGTCCTCGTCCATGCCGGGGCCTTCGCCGATGAACATCAGTTTCGCTTTCGGGTTTCCTTCCCCGAAAACCACATTGGTACGGCGCTGGTGCAAGCCGCAGTTCCGGCAGGTCAGCGTCAACAACCGGAGCTCGTCCAGCGACAATTCCCCCACCGGGCAGGGCGTAATCGACTGATGCCGCTGCAACACCGGTTTCGGTACCGGGGCCGGCGGTGGCGGGGCATTTTTCGGCGCCGGTGCGGCGGCGCCTGGCGCGGGGGCGTTTCTCGGCGGCGGCATCGCGGGAGCCGGAGCCGGAGCAGAGGCGGATTGCGGAGCATGGATGGTTCCGTAGAAACCGTCCAGGACCTCCGGCGATATGGAAACGCACGGGGATTTGCCCTGCTCGCGCTTCAGGCATTCCACCATCGCATCAAAAAATCGCGGCGAATCATTCATAGTCAAAAACCGTACATCTTACCGCTTACAGTTCACGCTTCAACTGCGCCGCCACATCGTCAATGATGCGGTCCAGGTCCAGCGTCGGCTGCCAGCCGGTCAGTTCCCGGATCGCTTCCGTGGACGGACGGCGGCGCAACATGTCTTCGAATCCTTTTTCATACGCCTGTTCATAGGGGATCAGCTCGATTTCAGAGCTGCTGCCGAGGCGCTCGACGATCCGTTCCGCCAGCCCCTGGATGGTCATGACGTTGCGGCTGCCGATGTTGTAGATGTGTCCAACCGCGGCATCGCATCCGACCAGCCCGCGAATCGCTTTTACGGTATCGAAGACGTGGCAGAAACAGCGTGACTGGGTGCCGTCGCCGTATACCGGGATCGGTTTGCCGCGCAGGGCGGCTTCCACCAGCCGCGGGATCACCATGCCGTAGCGCCCGGTCTGGCGCGGTCCGACGATATTGAAGAAACGCATGACGGTTCCCGGAAACCCGGACGCGCGGTGATGCGCCATCAGGTAAAATTCATCCAGCAGTTTGCTGCACGCATACGACCAGCGCGAATGATAGGACGAGCCGATCAGCAGATCGTCGGTTTCCTTGAATTCGGCTTCCTTGGATTTGCCGTAGACCTCGCTGGTGGACGCGATCAGGGTGCGCCGGTTGTGCTTGGCGGCGCTGTTCAGCACCCGCTCGGTGCCGTGAACGTTGGTGATGATGGTGTGCACGGGATCGTGCACGACCAGTTCCACGCCGACGGCGGCGGCCAGGTGGATCACGGCGTCGGTGTCGGCGATATCGCGGTCAAGCCCGGCATATTCCAGAATATCCGCTTCGACGAAGCGAAGGGCCGGGTTTTCGATGACGGCGGCCAGGTTGGCGACCGATCCGGTGGCGAGATTGTCGATCACTTTCACCTGGTGCCCGTCCGCCAGCAGCGACTCGGCCAGGTGACTCCCGATAAATCCCGCCCCCCCGGTAATCAGATATTTCATGCGAATCTCCAGTTAGTTCGCCGCCGCCTGCGGACCGTTCGACTTCGGACGGACAAGCCATTTGATAAATGAAATGACAGGCGCGGAGAAAATATAGATATTGATCAAAGCCGCCAGCGCGTTGGTCTTGAAAATCGCGATGACGATCAGCAGAATAACCAGAATGACGAAGTTGCGCCCGTTGCGCCGGGCCGAGAAAATCCATTTACCGACATGCAGGTACGGCACATGGCTCACCATCAGCAGGCCCAGCAGCGCGGCATAGATCGGCAGGTAAATCGCCAGTTCCACCGAAAAACGGTCGTAAAGCCCGGCGTTGTTGAAAAACAGCAGGACGCTGCAGACGCCCGCCGCCGCGCCCGGCGAGGGGAGGCCGGAGAACTGGTCGCCGCTCTTTTTGTGCATCAGCGCGTGGACGTTGTAGGTGGCCAGCCGCAGCGCGGCGCCCCCCATGTAGATGCAGCTCATGCTGTAAACGTAGACGTCGAACGTGCCGGTGGCGTCGTTGATCGAGTGCGCCATGACGGCGATGATCGCCGCCGGGGCTACCCCGAACGTCACCATATCCGCCAGTGAATCCATCTGCATGCCGTGCATGCTCGCCGCGTTGAAGATGCGCGCGGCAAACCCGTCCAGCGCGTCGAAAACCATGGCGAACAGAATGATCCATGCGCTGATCAGCAGCGCATGGTTGTCGTAATCGGAATTATGAAACGCCCGAATCGTATAAAGAATGGCCGCGAAACCGCACAGCGAATTGCACAGCGTCAACGAATTGGGTACGTATTTCAGCCACCGGTTCCGGGTGACCGCCTCCTTGAAGTTCTTTTTCGAAATCCGCATGGTTCCCACCGTGTCAGTTATGGTCGCGCAGACGGCAGAGAATGGTACTGCCGCCGGAAACCGCCTCACCGATATTGACGCAGATTTTCATATCCGCGCTCTCCGGGAAATAAAGCTCGGTGCGGGAGCCGAATTTGATCATCCCGTAGATATCCCCTTTGACCATCTGGCGTCCCGGTTCCGCCGGGCAGACGATGCGCCGGGCGATCGCCCCGGAAATCTGCCGCACCGCCACCGGAAACACCTGTTTGCCCACGGTGCCGTGGCCGACGATGGTCATGGCTTCGTTTTCCTTGGAACACTCGGGGGAGCGGGCGTCGAGGTAGCGGCCCTCCCGGTAATGCTTGGAGGTAACGGTCATCGCGCAGGGGGCGCGGTTCACATGCACGTTCAGCACCGACAGGAAAATCCCGATCCGGACCACCCGCAGGTCTTTGAATTCGGAGAATTCGCAACTGTCCAGCACTTCAATATCGCGGACCACGCCGTCCGCCGGAGAAACCATCACGTTTTCATCGCCCGGAATGGTTCGCCGGGGGTTGCGGAAAAACGCCGCCAGGCACAGCCAGCCCACCACCGACAACCCGATGATCACCCACGCCAGCCACTGCACCGCCTCATAACGAAAAAGGAAAACTCCGATCCCAATCAAGATCAACGCAATCACTGCGCCCCCGAACCATTCCTTGAATCCATATTTCGTTAATGTCATTTTTCCTGTTTTCCTTTATCTGTTCTGGCCGTTTCCGGCCGTTTGCTCAAATCACTTCATTTCATGGGGCGGGGGCCGGCGGCTTCCGATTCCGGCCTTCAAGCTCTTTTGTTTCATAAAATCCGCCCACCCATAAACATAGCGCAAACGGACGATTTTACAAGGCGGAAACCAAGGAAAATGGTTATAGAAAATGATTTGCGCGCCTCCCTCCGCCTCGCCGGAAAAGCCTCGGAGGCCGCCGCCGCGGTACGGCGATACCGCCGCGAAAATCGATGAAAATCTTATACTTGCCAGCGGAAACGGTTGCATTTCCCATCCATCGCGTTATATTTGAAACAGAGCCGCAATTGCGTTTGCCCGGGCGGATTCCCGGACGAGCACAAAGGCATACTCCCGAAGGTAGTGTCAAAAGTAATATGAAAAAATGAAAGAAAATTTTGGGTGGGTACGGAG
>ENA-UOOK01002510-UOOK01002510.1-fermentation-metagenome-genome-assembly--contig:-NODE-2510-length-22420-cov-8.751800_pt1 | contig 22420 bp, 18 predicted proteins | sample MGYA00245777_ERZ724023 | MGnify/ENA primary metagenome ERZ724023 (study PRJEB28704, sample SAMN03018312) | fermentation metagenome | biome: anthropogenic terrestrial biome; feature: soil; material...
TCAAGGTTTCGTTGTACTCTTCTGCTTTCATCCCCTGTTCATTGAGGTTAACTTTTCCCAGGAAGAACATTCCAATAATACCATACGCAAGGATACCTGGAAGTATATATTTACCCAGCATGTTAAATAAGAACATAAAATCGGCATGATAAGGCGCACCTGAGAGTTTTGAGATAGCGATTGTCGAAAGAGGTTCTCCAAGCGGGGTAAGCGCAGCACCAAGTCCGATTGAGAAACAGGCAATAACTGTAAGGTCTATCTTGGATTTTCGTGAGAGAGGCAGTGCATTAACCATCTCAACGAGAATAATTGCCGCAAGAATAGCCGACATTACACTGGAAAATAGACCAAGGACAGCAACCAGTATAAAGACCATAACCTTAAGAGAAAGCGCATTGGCCATTTTCCGGATTGCTTTATGGATAGGTTCATGCCATTTATAGATAACTAAGCCAACGATCAGCACTATCTGGAATATACCTATTGGAATGCCGCCAATATTTAGAGAATTGAGGGGAGAAGTCAATGCTTCTTCGATTATTTCCATTCTCCAGCCTGTTTCTAGTCCTGGAAGTTCGACCATACCTGCGATTGTCATTGCCACAATTCCGCAGACAAAAAGGAATACCTCCAGATTTTCCTCAATAATATGTATTTTAAAAGGGCCTAGCAATACGGCCAGGAATATTATAAGATATCCAATTAAAATTCCTGCTTCAAGAGCCATTAATTTTTCCTCCTTTACTATTTAATCTATAGCGTTCACAGTAAAGTAAACTTGATAAACTGTGGATTTAAAATCCCTTATTAATAGCCTTATTAATAGCATAATTAACCTTGAAGGATGAAATAACTGAATTAACATTACAACAATTATTCGTTGAATGAAGTACAATTATTAATTGTAAACATGCAGATTACAAAATATCTAAAGAACTTGTGTCCTGTTGAACGCTGTAAAGTCCCGTATTCTTTTGGCCTTATAGAGCTTTTCCAGTGTTCCTCTAGGGTTATTCAATCTTCATGCGTTTGAGAAAAATATCCAATTCCTCAACTTTTCCATAGAAAAGTCTCAAGTCTCTAACGTTACTTATCAAACCATTCACATGAAGTTGAGTACTCTATCGGCAAGAGCCGCCTCTATCTTTCTAATCCATGCATGTCAAGAAATTAAGATGAAGGACAAATTGTGATCGGGGATTTCAGTGTAAAAAATCCCCAGATCAGAACTAATATCCAGAGACATTTCTCTTGATCAAGCAACTTTTTTTTATATCGGGACTATAGAGTGCTATCTACTTTAAGATACCTATATAGTTTTTGTTTTGGTTATCATCAAAAGTAAAAGGCTTAACGTAGAAGTTCCCAGCTGGAGAATTAATAAAAAGAAATTAAGCGCCAAAACGAGAAATTTTGCTTCTTCTTACATTTTTTTATATCGAATCAAATCGTTTTTATACCTCTTATATTAAGAATTTAACCCCATAAAATACATATTTTTCATTTATACTCAATATTTTTCCAGAAAAGTAGGAATTTGCATTTATTAATTTGAGGATTATAAAAATTATATCCAGAAATTATCTATTAGTAAAGTTAATGGTAAATTAAAATATATAAGTTTGTTAAATAAAATGCAGAAAAGGCATAGAAAAGAAATAAAGTAGAAAAGAAATAGTAGAAAAGAAATAAGGTAGAAAAGAAATAAGGTAGACAAAGAAGTTAAATTTGTTTTGGATAAACAGAGAAAAAAGATTACGCTGCAGGTATCCTCACTCAAGTCCTGGCTGTTTTTAATTAGAACATCAGGTTATATTTTATCCAGAGCTCCAAATGAAATTTTCATTAGCAACTCTGGGTTAACTCCGGGTTATTACTTTCTTATCCATAAACCCTTGAATTAGTTTTCAGGCTGTTATGTTAGTTTACTTTTATTTCAACTGGTTTCTCTTCAGCACTGCGTCTGAAAGTGACCTCAAGAACTCCATTTTTGTAGCTTGCTTTTGCACTCTCTGGATTCACCCGGACCGGGAGCTCCACATCTTCCGAATATCCAGAAAGCCCGAGGACTTTAATTTCAAGGTGCTGAGCGGTAGCTTGCAGCAGAAGATCTTCCTTTTCAACCTCCGGGAACTCTGCAAGTACGTGTACCATGTCCTCACTTTCGAATACATCAATTAAATGTTCTTTTGTTTCTGAGGGAAAGAAAGTCTCTTCATTTTGAGAGTATTCCGGAACATTTCCAAATTCCCGGAGTTCAGGATCTTCCCCCGGGCGATGAATGATAGAAAATCCGTAAACAAAGGGACCGGATTCTCCCATTTCTTCCAGGAGGGCTTCGATAATCTCTTCCAGGTTGTCAAAAAGTTCAGACCCAAAATCTTCAAAGAAATCCTTTCTTTTTCTTATGCCCACCATTATTACCTCTGGTTTTCCTCACGCTCCCGAACATCACTCGATATCGATTGAAGTTCGAGAACTGGACTCCAGCCTCTTAAAGGTAACTTCCAGGACGCCATTTTTATAAGTGGCTTTCGCGCTCTGGGGATCTACCTTTACTGGCAGTTCAACACGTTCGGAATATTTTGGATTCCCATTTAATGTTTCGATGTCAAGTATTAAATCAGTTGCGTTTAGTTGAATATTTTCTTTCTCGATGCCTGGTATCTCGGCAATCACATGGACTGCTTCTTCGCTTTCCAGCACATCAATAAGAGGTTTTCTTATGTCAAGGTAACGCTCTTCTCCGGTTTCCACCTGCTCAAACATCGGGATATTCCCGAATTCTCGGATTTCAGGCTCTTCCCCCGGCCGCTGGGTTACAGAAAAACCGTAAACAAAGGGATGTTGCCCGAAATTATCCATGCTCATGCCCATAGCCCTGTTAAGGCGCTCGAACATTTCTTCCATATCCTGCAGAGGATCAATTCCAAATATTTCGTCGAAAAAACTTTTTTTTCTCCTGTCTCTGTCCATCTCATCACATCGTTATTAAGTTATGCGTCTTGAGTTTCTTAAGCGAGTGCTACTCAAATTAGTAGAGTTACTAATAAAACTGGCTGCTTTTCTTGACAAAAATTAAAAGGAAGGCTCTTCATCAAACTCAGTTGCATACCTGGCAAAGAGTTCAGCACTCCTTTCATAGGCACTCAGAGTTTCTCTGGATGTAGTAGGCTTTACACGGCGGATTGCCCTTTCGAAGTGCTTTTTTGAAAGGCGAATATCTCCTGCCTTTTTCTGGATGTTCTTCCGGTCAATGCCCGGAGTAACTATTTCCCGGAGTGCAAGCATTGCAGCTTCCCTACAGATGCCTTCGATATCCGCCCCAACATACCCTTCGGTCATTTCAGCAAGTTCGGAGAGTTTTACATCATCTTCAAGGGGTTTTCCTCTTGTGTGGATATCAAAGATCTTCTCCCTGCCTTCTTTTCCAGGTGGCTTGATATAAATAAGCCTGTCAAAGCGGCCAGGCCTGAGAAGAGCGGGATCTACCATATCAGGCCTGTTTGTAGCAGCGACTATGATCACGTCCTTGAGCTCTTCTACCCCGTCAAGTTCTGTCAGGATCTGGCTTACCACTCTTTCAGATACATGAGTATCGGAAACCGAGCTCCTTTCAGGAGCAATCGAATCAATCTCATCAAAGAAGATTACAGTTGGAGCAGCCTGCTTTGCTTTCCTGAATGTTTCCCTGATCGCACGCTCGGATTCACCTACATATTTGCTAAGCAGTTCTGGGCCTTTAATACTTATGAAATTAGCCTCACTTTCGCTTGCAACGGCTTTTGCAAGCAAAGTTTTCCCTGTACCAGGCGGCCCAAAGAGCAGGACACCTCTCGGAGGCTTTATACTGACAGCCTTGAATATTTCAGGATACTTAAGAGGCCATTCCACAGACTCAATAAGTTCCTGTTTTGCTTTCTCAAGTCCGCCTATATCATCCCAGCCTACATGCGGGACTTCAACATAGACTTCTCGCATAGCCGAAGGCTCAATATTTTTCAGGGCTTCTCTGAAGTCCTCTCTTGTGACCACAAGGTTGTCAATGATTTCTTGAGGGATCTCCTCTTCAATATCGATTTCAGGAGTGATCCTCCTGAGGGCGTGCATTGCAGCTTCCTTACAGAGAGAGGACAGGTCAGCTCCCACAAAACCGTGGGTAACATCTGCAATTTCTCCAAGGCTCACTTCTTCTTCAAGCGGCATTCCTCTGGTGTGGATCAGGAGAATCTGCTTCCTGCCGCTCCTGTCAGGTATTCCTATCTCAATCTCTCTATCAAACCTCCCGCCGCGGCGGAGAGCCTCATCAATGGAGTTGGGGCGGTTTGTGGCAGCGATTACCACCACTTCACCTCTGGACTTGAGCCCGTCCATCAGGGAAAGCAGCTGGGCAACTACCCTTCTTTCCATTTCCCCTGTGACTTCACTGCGTTTAGGAGCAATTGAATCGATTTCGTCTATGAAGATAATGGAAGGAGCATCCTTTTCAGCCTCTTCGAAGATCTCCCTGAGCTTGTGTTCACTTTCTCCATAATACTTGGAAACAATTTCAGGGCCGCTGATTGTGATAAAGTTGGCATCGGTTTCACTTGCGACTGCCTTAGCGATCATGGTCTTGCCCGTTCCTGGAGGCCCATGAAGAAGAACTCCTTTTGGAGGTTCAACACCCAGCTTCTGGAAGAGTTCAGGATGTCTCATTGGCAGCTCGATCATTTCCCTGACAAGCTGGATTTCCCGCCTGAGCCCTCCGATATCTTCGTATGAGACGCCTTCTGGGGCCTTGATTTCTTCAATTGATTTTTCTTTGATAACAATTTCAGTATCTTTGGTAACAACAACCGGCCCAGCTGGTCTTGTAGATGCTACTACGAAAGTAAGCGGATTATTTACGGTTTCAACTCTGATCTGCTGACCTTTATTCAAAGGTCTGCCCTCTATAATTCTCAGGATGTAATGAGCACCCCCCACAAGCCTGACAGGCTGGGACGGAGCAAGTGTAACCCTCTGAGCGTGTTTTGCCTGGACCTTCTGGATAGTAACCTTGTCATCAATTCCAACCCTTGCATTGCTGCGCAGGTTTCCATCTATTCTGATTTTATTCTCCTGCCCGTGCTCGACGTTTGGCCAGACAATTGCGTAAGTCTTGGATTTGCCCGAAATCTCAATTATATCCCCGCTTACAAGCTCCATCTGCTGCATTAGATGGGTATCAATTCTTGCAATTCCCCTGCCCACATCCTTATGATAAGCCTCAGCTACTCTCAGATTAATTTCTTCAATCATTTGTTTTCAACCCCTGTCTCACATATTTTCCAGTACTGCTGGCTATTTTTAATCGTGTACTCAACAAAACCCCTTTCTGCAAGATCCATAAGGTTAGATGTGATAATACTGGGATGCAGACGCAGGTTATAGCAAAGGACAGCCGCTGTAGCCTCATTTTTTAAAAGCTCGAATAGGAGCTCACATTCTACAGGGTTTCTGGCAATATCTTCAATGGAATCCAGGCATCTGTCCATCAATTCCGTATATTCAGCCTGCAGTTGTTTCTGCATTTGTGCAAGCTCTTCATGCCTTATTTTAAGTTCCCTGAGCCTGCAGCTCAGTTCAAGGAAGAAGCGAGATGATTCATTTCTGGAAGCAGGTCCATTCTTTTCGACAGCAGAACTTTCCCTTTTTTTCTCCCTGTCAAAATTAATGTCCTGAAGAGCCATCGTATATGCATACGGTGATACGGATACCTCAAGCCGCATGTTATTTGCAATATTGAAGTATTTGCGCCTTTGCTCATCTACGCTGCATTCGATAAGTCCTGCCTCTTCTAACAGGCTAAGGTGACTGATAATAGCCTTAGGTCCCACCCCCAGCCTGCCTGAAATTTCACTGACATAGCAGGGGCGGTTTGCAAGAAGCTGGATTATCTTCCTGCGGTTTTCATTCCCCAGGATGTCAAGTAGTTTTGCCGGGTCCATGTTTTCCCCTCTGATAATTATTGTAATATTCTTCTGTATTCCAGCAACGAATGCCAGAGCAACAGAATATGGATTATACCTAGTAGTTAGTAACCTTTAGTTATCGCACATAATATTTAAAGTTTACTGATACCCTCTTTTTGAAGGAGCCAGAGATCCGGTTAAGAGAGACGCCATTCATCGGTTGCTTTACGACAATAGTATTGGATTGCATCAATCATCATGGAAAGAAAAAGGGGGATAAGATACCTGATCTGGAAAAACAGGATAAATGGATATAAAGTGTGAAATATCTAAAGTATAAAATATCAGGCAACATCTACTGCCAGGTTGTTAGATTGCTTTAATCATCAAAACTTCGTCCCCGTAATTTGAGGTTTCAACCGCAACTTTCCAGGCAGGATAATATGTGGTTTGACCTTCATATCTGTAGGAATATGTGTCAAAACCATTGAAATAAACAAGTTCGGCATCAGTGATTCTGACTCTTCCCAGTGAAAACTTCGGTATATCACCTTTTGGAGTGAGGAAATTTCGAGTTCTTATCTGCTGGATTATATACTCGCCTGTGTTGTTGAAGCTCACTGTCCGTAAATTTGCCATTTGAATGGGTTCCAAGTCTACAGCATTATCGGTCAAGTTAAATCTGGTTTCTATAATCTCATTATTCGTGACAAGGAAATAGATTTCTCCAGTATAGTTGCTATAATAAGCCTCATCGTAATCAGTAAAACTAACGTTCAGGGTGCTTGAGGAAGATTTCCCCTGATACACCGGCAGCTCATTCACAGGTATTGAAGGAACTTCAGTATCAAGAGTTACCCTTTGATTTGTAAGAGTATTCCAGATCTGAACAGTCGTTCTATGAGGCATATCCTCTTTCATTGGAGGATAGTAATTAAAAGTCTCATAAAATAAAGGAAAAGCATAGAACAATAAAGCTATGCTAATAATAACTGCAATTACACTTTTTGCTTTTTTCTGCATTATACTAACCCCCAAGCAGATTCAGTCCCGATTGATATATGGTATTCCAAATGTTTTATAGATTGATATACAGTTTTTCAGAGAAGCCAGTCCCAACAGCATATCAGCGTTTGTTTCCTTCTTAAGTAAGATATGTCAGGGGATTTAGCAAATGCTTGACTCTCTCTCTGTCTTTTTTCAAGTCCGTTATAAATACGACGTGAACAGTTTCCCCATCATCCTTTTCGGAGGTAACTGCAATATTGTATGTCAGGTCTTCAAACTCTATGGAGCCGCTAAACAATTCACCGTACACATAGAAAGTTGCCTTACTTTGAGGTATTCCTTCAACATATCCAGAATAACGGTATGATTTCCCTCCATTAAGTCTGGAAATCTCCTCGATTTGTACTTCAAAATCTCTTTCGAATAGTTTTAGACTTACGTTCCCGTTAGCAGCTGTGTTCTCAAATTCTTCAACATTTATTGTAACAATTTCAACCTCATCCCAGTATTCTTGAGCCTTAAGCGGAAAGTCCTGAACTTCAATCTTCTGAATGATATTTTCTCCGGATGTTTCAGAAAAGTCCTTGAGAGAGTCTACATCGGAAGCAATTTTATCAAACTGTCTTCCATCACTTTCAAAAGTTTTAACTTCACTATCATGATCGGTTAAAACCAAAGAACCTAGAAAAACTCCCAGACTCACGAAGACTGTGAGTAGTGTCATTGCGAGTAGCATTGTACCAGATGTTTTCATTTAAATCCCCAGCACTGAGAAAAATAAATTCAGACCTTCCAACTAAGAATTAATCTACCCTCCCCCTAGAAGAACTTTATTCTTTTATTTAACATTTTTGTAATTTGAAGCTATTGAGTCAATAAAAAAGATAAAAATGTAATAATATATTAAAAATGAGTATAATAAATTAAGCTGAAAATATATAATGAAGAGAAAAGCAAGAAATATTAGAGATAGATATTAAACGGGAACTTGAGAAAAATGAAGGAGTAAAAAATCATCTTTGTTTTTTTGCTTTTGATTTCTCTTTTTGTCTTTCCTTCTGCTGGTTAAAAACAGAGGGCAGATGGAGAGCATATGAACCTTCTTCCCTGATTGCCATAACAAGTTCTTTTCGCTCTAAAAGAGAATCCAGGTTAAGTTCATAAGAGCCAGGGCCAAGAATCCTTACGGACTCCACCCTCTCCTCCTCAGTTTCATTTTCATATTCTGGCTGCTGCTCACTATCTTTTTCTTCGGATGCAAGAGCTTCGTCAATATTCCTGACAACCTCATCCAGAGAGGCTTCAAGGTCCAGTTTTTGTTCTTCCAGAGCGGGTCTCCCCTGGTTTTCCAAACCTTCTGGCTCTTTTTTCACATAGAGGAACTTATTCCAGCCGCAGTTCGGGCAGCCACTGAGGATTACAGAATCCCCGTCTTCAAAAATGGATCCGCATCTGGTACATCTATGGGGCATGAGTTCACCGGAAATCAATAATACGAACGTAATTGCTGCAGTTTGTAACCGTCTATATGTATAATTAATGATTCATACATTAATGATTCATACCTTAAATTAATTTATTAAATTGGCCACTTAAAGGGTAACTGAATTACATATGAAATTGATTTTTATACGGAATAAACACGTATATCAGCATTTGATACATATTCAGTTATCTAAATAATATCTTAAATAAGTACCTTTAATAAATATGTATATTCGTATTTACAGTTTTTTTATTTAGTAAGTTTATATTTGATTTCAAGCGGAGGGCTTTTTACCGCCCTTAACGGCCACAATCTTTTTGTTTGATATAAGGAAAATTATCAAGCTTGTAATAGAGGGATAATTATCAAGGCCCAAGCACGTAATAAAGTTTCTTTTATAAAAGTCTCCAGTACTTCTTCCCGTCAATAAGATCAGACGTGGTTCTACCGATCCTATCCATCTCTTCCAGAACTTCTGGAAGCCTGCCAGGTTGAGTAATCTCAAAAACTACCGGATCGAGTGCATGATTTACGTAAAGGCTGTGTTTAATATCTTCAAGACTCCAGAGCTTTCCAGAACCTTTTCTCATACATTTTGTCAGAATACTTATCATGTCTTCCAAAAAGTTCCAGGGATAGACGATCCATGCCCAGTCCTCAAGCCGCTCTCCAATGTAATCAGGATCGATTTTCGAGCTTCCCATGTATTGTAAGGAAGCAGTTCTAACCTCTTTCGGATTCCTGCCTTCTACATAAGCTTTAGCGCTGATCATACTTTCCCCTGTATCCACAACATCATCTACAATAAGAACTCTTTTTCCTTCGATCACATCGTCTGAGAGAGGGTATCGTATATATGGTTCGCCAGTGTCAATGGCTGCATTCCCTATGTAATGCTCGATTTTAAGACTGGAGAGGTCATCGAGACCCAGGAAATCACACAGCACACGTCCTGCAAACCAGCCTCCTCTAGCAAGTGCAATAATAACATCCGGTTCATACCCGGACCTTTTGACTTCTCTTGAAATATTTCGGCACAGGTTGTAAATATAATCCCAGTTCGTAAGCACACATCTAAACGATTCTATGTAAAACCCTCCCGGATCCGAAACCCGGAGAATTGATCAGAAAATTGTATTATTTCAGGAGCACTCATGTCAAGGCTCCACCTTCGAGATTATATAATTCAGCCCATAGACTTTAAGTTTTCTTATCTTGTAAAAGCTTCTTTGAAATCGGCTGAATAGTTTTGAAATCGGTTAAAAAGAAACAATTTAAACTGAATTAAGAACTTTACTGAGAATTTTGTTGTGAACAGAATTTCAAAAAAATCTTTAATTTAAAGACTTCTTTAATTTAAAGACTATATACTACTGCTTTATATTGCTGCTTCCGTAAATAACAGGCTCAAAAGACTTCCAGAAAGCAGGGAGAGTCAAAAATAATATTTCTGCAGAGGCGCGAGTCCGGAAAGTGAAAACAATGAATAAAATGTTGATAGACTTACTCTTTATGTCCCAGAAAAGAAAGGACCTTTTACTCCTTCTCAAAGATGGAGAAAGGACAATAGAAGAAATCGTAGATCTTCTTAATGTCACTCCGACAGGGATGCTTCCACAAATTAAAAAATTAAAAGATGAATTTCTGGTTATTCAGGATGATAGAAAATACAGGCTTACCCCTCTGGCAGAAATTCTGGTAGAAAAAATGCAGCCTTTGATTGACACTCTTGAGGTCATCGAAGAAAATAAAATTTTCTGGCAGGAGCGCGATCTGAGTGATTTGTCTCCAGCCTTTCTTGAGAGACTTAACGAACTAAAACCATATTCTCTAGTAAAACCCGATCCTGATAAAATTTTCGAGATTCCTTCAGTATTTCTGAAAAACATAGAGAAATCAAAAAACATACTATCTTTATTTTCAATATTCCATCCGGCACTCTCAGGGACATTTCTTAGAATTGAAGACGATAATATTGAAATTACCCTTATAGTAACGAAAAGAATTTACGAAAGATTAAAAAACGATTTTCAGGAAGAACTGAAACTTTATCTGGCCAGGAAAAACAAACAGCTTTTTGTTTGCGCTGACGAAATGAAAATAGCTATGATGACAAAAACTAACTGTTTCATGATGGCTGATTTCCTTACATGGAAAGGAGAATACGACCAGCAAAGTATCGTGGCTTTTGAACCCGCTTCTCTGAAATTGGCTGAAGATCTTATTCTACATTACAAAAACAAGGCTCAGGAAATAAAGGGATAAATTCTGACAAAAAGCTTGTCGAGAAAAGGCTTGACCTCAAAGTATATTTTCCCCGCCTCTGCAGGCAAAATAGTGCCCTGATGGCAAAATAGTGCTCTGATTTTTCGTGATATAGATTGTCGGGCTTATTTCCTGAAACATTGTATTTTTTGTGACTAAGGACCATAATACTGAACCTCAGCCTGTACAGGCAGATTTTCTACCTAATTTTCAACCTGCATTTACGTCGATTTTGGAATTAAAGCTGCGAACAGAACTGAAGTTTAAACAAAATATAAATTCAAACAGGTTTATTTTTTAATCTATATTTAAAAGGAATGAAAAGGGTTTAAAAGGAATCAGAGGGAGAAACATGAAAGGAAAAATAAATGGCAGGCACTTAATAGATATGAGGTCTGCAAAAAATTGGAAACCGATAGCAGTCCTGTTCGTGATCTTTACAGTTGCATTTTCCGGTTGTGTTGATAATGGGCAAAACAATACGGGTAACGAAACCGAAAGTCCAGTAAATGACAGCCAGAACACTAGTGGACAAGAATACACATATGGCATGGCAAATGTGGAAAGTATTGATATTCGGACTATGGAATCTTTCCCCGTGCAGATAAATGTGGTAGCAGAAGGCTACCTGCCTGATGGATGCACTGAGATTGATAAAATAAGTACTCAAAAAGAAGGAAATAATTTCAATATCACTATCACGACAAAGCGTCCAAAAGACGTAATGTGCACCCAGGCTATAGAAAACTTTACGAAAACGATTCCTCTTGAAGTCCAGGGACTCAGTGCCGGAAATTATACCGTAAACGTTAACGGAGTAACCGGATCTTTTGAGCTTGCTGTTGATAACACGTTAGACGAATTGCCAGGTCATACTCCATCGGGACAGCAGGAAATAACCGAATCTGATAACGGAACAACTATAAATCTCGAAAAAGGAGAAACTTTTTACCTGAGACTTAAAGAAAACCCAACCACAGGCTATGAATGGGAACTCAACCTGAGCAAGGGACTCGGTCAGGTTTCGGACAAGTACTATCCCCCGGAGTCTAAAAAAGGCGAAGAGCCTCTTGTTGGGGCCGGAGGGGTCCATGAGTGGGAAATAAAAGCCGATTCCGAGGGAAAACAGCTGGTAACAGCTATATATAAAAGACCCTGGGAAAACGAAACCGGCACGGAAGACAGATTTATACTTAATGTTGAAGTGGTCTGAACTGTGATCTCACTTTTCACGCCTCTCTCGCTTTTCATGTCTCTGCATCTTTTTATCTTCAAGCAAATAAAAGAGTAAAGGCATGAAAAAGTTTTATTCCGTACCGACCACAATTCAATCCTCCAGAGTTTTCACAGGAGCCCAAGAGCTTGTTTTAAGTCTTTGAGACAGCTGTCGCAGACATACGACGTGCCTATCTGGGTACACCCAAGTATATTTACATCTTCCCTGTGTTCTATTTCTTCCGGATTTCCGGAATAGCTTTCGCAGTAGACTCCACATTTGACCTCACAATAGGCCCCGCAAAACAGACATCTGGTCATAGTATAATGTGGGTTTCCGGCTTTCAAATATCTTTCCCGAAAAGACCTGTATGGAAACTGTTAGAAATGAAATTTGAAATAAAGCTGGATAAATTGGGTTGAAACTGTGAAAACTCTGAAGTGGATGTATAAGTTTCCCATATTTTTCATGAAGATTGAAGAGCCAGGCGAAAAGTATATAAGCAATCGTTAGTATGTTCTGATAGCTGTCTCAGGCAGATTGCCTGATGTATAAAACCCCGTAGCGGGGTAGGGTAGCCAGGAGATCCCGACGGGCTCATAACCCGTAGACCGATGGTTCGAATCCATCCCCCGCTATAGAAAACAATATTCAGGAGTTATTTTTCCGTTTTTCGTAACTAAGGCTTTAATGCCTCAGGCTTTGTTCTATACTTCGATTCTTCGATTTTTTTATATCCGAGCGGTTATTTATATTCGGAGCATTCAATCCTATCTAATTCAAATCCATCTTACATTCTGTTATACCTTCATACCTTTTCAAGCATCAAAAACTAAAAGGCTTATTAAATAAAGATGGCTTCTAATACAGGATAAAATAAATGCAAAAAAGACCACCTTCTTATAAAGGTAAAAATAAAAGCCAGAAAAAGCAACCTTGCACAGACTGATAAACTAAATCTAAGCGAACTGAATTTGAACTATCTTTTTATCCATCCTCAAAATTAAGCAGGACGATTCTCATATGGTAATGGAAAAACTGGGAGACTCCTTACAGGGAGCACTCAAGAAGCTGATCGGCGCAGGGAGAATTGATGAGCGCACGGTCAACGAAGTAGTAAAGGATATTCAGCGCGCTCTGCTCCAGGCCGACGTTAACGTAAAACTTGTCATGGGGATGTCACAGAGAATCAAAGAGCGTGCAATGAAAGAAGATCCTCCTGCGGGTATGAATCCAAGGGAGCACGTAATCCGCATCGTATATCAGGAATTAATGGAAATCATTGGGAAAGGAGCCGACATCCAGCTCAAACCCCAGACAATCATGATGGTAGGGCTGCAGGGAAGCGGAAAAACCACAAGTGCTGCAAAACTTGCCCGCTATTTCCAGAGAAAAGGGCTCAAAGCAGGTGTTGTTGCCGCAGATACCTTCCGTCCCGGAGCATACCACCAGCTCAAGACTCTCTCTGAAAAACTCAATGTGGGTTTTTACGGAGAAGAAGGAAATCCAGATGCTGTTGAGATTACAAAACACGGGCTTAAAGCGCTTGAAAAATACGATATAAAAATAGTGGACACTGCAGGCAGGCACGCCCTTGAATCTGACCTGATAGAAGAAATGGAGAGAATCCATGCTATTGCAAAACCTGACCACAAGTTTATGGTCCTGGATGCAGGTATAGGACAGCAGGCAAGCCAGCAGGCTCATGCTTTCAATAATTCTGTAGGGATCACAGGCGTTATTATCACAAAGCTGGACGGGACAGCAAAAGGTGGTGGAGCGCTCTCAGCCGTTTCCGAAACAAAGGCTCCGATTGCTTTTATCGGAGTTGGAGAGACCCCGGAAGACTTTGAGAAGTTCGAAGCCGACAGGTTCATCTCAAGGCTGCTCGGAATGGGAGACCTCAAGAGCCTTATGGAAAAGGCAGAGGAAAGCCTGAGCGAAGAAGACATCAATGTTGATGCCCTTATGCAGGGACGTTTTACCCTGAAAGACATGTACAAGCAGCTCGAAGCAATGAATAAAATGGGCCCCCTAAAGCAGATTATGTCAATGCTCCCGATGGGCATGGGAGGACTGGGAGGCATGAAACTATCAGACGAAATGTTCCAGGCCACCAGTGACAAAATGAAAAGCTATAGGGTTATCATGGACTCAATGACAGAAGAAGAAATGACAGACCCCAAACTCATAGGCGCCTCGCGGATTAAAAGGATCTCAAGAGGCTCAGGCTGCAGCCCTGAAGATGTGAGGGAGCTTCTGAAGTACCACAAAACCATGCAGACGGCTTTGAAAGGTTTTAGAGGCGGAAAATTCAATATACAGAAAATGATGAAGAAAAAACTCGGGATGTAATAATTCCGAGCCCTTTTTTAGTTTATAACTTAATAACTGATCTTATTTTTGATTCATTAGCTAATCTTTAAAGAACCAGTACTCATTAAGGTCAATACCGATCACAAACTTCAAAGAAATTCGTCAGCAACTCTTCTCCATGTTCGGTGTGCGAAACCTCAGGATGCCATTGAACGCCATAAATCGGTTTTGTGGGATGGCGCATGGCTTCAATTTCGCAGATGTCCGAGCGGGCGAGATGGATAAACCCTTCTGGAAGAACAGCCACTTCATCAGCATGAGAAGCCCACACGGTTGTTTTTGGGCCAAGCCCTCTAAGTATATCGTCCTCTTCAAGAACCTCTATTTCAATCTCGGCATATCCTCCTCTTTTGCCTGCATGGACATGACCCCCATAAGCAAGGGCAATTGCCTGGTGCCCGAGGCAAATTCCAAGGATAGGGATATCGATTTCCCGCACATAGTCAAAGCAAAGACCTGCCCTTTCCATTTCCGGTCCTCCGCTCAGGATCAGCCCGTCAGGATCTTCTGCCAGAATATCCTCTATAGGAGTTACATTGGGAATGATTTTTGTATCCATGTCAAGGTCCCGGACAGCCCTGTGAATAAGGTGGCAAAACTGCCCGTAGTTGTTCACAACAAGGATTTTTAGTTCTCTCATAGTTCCTTCCGCTCCTGTTTATAAATATAAAATGGTTCTTACGCTCTGAGCTTATTCTATTAGCCCATGTTATCCTATTTTAATTCTTGTATCTTCCTGGCTTTGCTTCAACGCTTTTTTACTCTCCATGCCTGGTTTTTAGACTCATACAATTATATCTAAAGGAAGAGGTTTCGAGGAAGTAATGAGAGGAATTAAAACAGACATAATCACCTGATAATAAACTATCAAATAAGAGAAAACTTTAATAACTGAACATTGTAGTACATCGATGTACAGATCAGCTCAATATATACATTCTAAATTCAAAACAACTTAAAACTGAATCAGAAACAGAGCTTGAATAAGTTTAAATATAAGTTGTGTGTTAGTATGTCACACACTAACACGCTATAAAAAGAAGGACAACACTACTGAAATTATAGATAAAGTTAACTGGTTTAGAACTTAGGGGAATCAAGATGTCAGAAATTGGCAAAAAAATACGCATAGAAAGGCTGATGAATCGGGAGAGCAGAAACATGGTCATTATTCCGATGGACCATGGAATCTCCGACGGACCTATTGAAGGGCTTATTAACATTACCGATACAGTTAATAAGGTTGCCGAAGGAGGAGCAAATGCAGTCCTCATGCAAAAAGGCATGGTCAGGTACGGGCACAGAGGCTACGGCCACGACATCGGGCTTGTTGTGCATATCAGTGCCTCTTCTGTTCTGAGCCCCGACCCCAATGCCAAAGTGCAGGTCTGTACCGTTGAAGAAGTAATTAAGATGGGAGCTGACGCAGTTTCCATGCATATCAACATAGGATCGAATACGGAAGCCGACCAGCTCGAAAAGCTCGGGATAATATCAAGGGACTGTACGGAATGGGGCATGCCTCTTCTTGCCATGATGTACCCCAGAGGCAAAAAGATCACAAATCCCCATGACCCTGTAAACGTGGCACATGCCGCCAGGATTGGAGCCGAACTGGGGGCTGATGTTGTGAAAACCGTATACACCGGAGATCCGGACAGTTTCAGAGATGTGGTAAAAGGCTGTCCTGTACCTGTAGTGATTGCAGGTGGACCGAAAACCTCATCCGACCGGGAACTTCTTGAAATGATTGACGGGGCAATGGAAGCCGGAGCAAGAGGGGCTGCAATAGGAAGAAATGTCTTCCAGCACAGGGACCCTGTCAGGTTGACCAGGGCTATCTGTGAAATCGTGCACCACAGAAGACCTGTAGAAGAAGCTCTGGAACAGCTAAAGTTAGAGAGTCCTGAGAAAAAGGTTAAGAAGCAAAAATCAAGCCCGAAGTGAAAAAACCACAAAAAAGGATTCCGGAGTAAAGGCCGGAGTAAAAACAATTTATGAACGGGGTTGAAAGCCTTTGAAAAAAAAAAGCGTCTGGATAAAAGCCGATGAAGGCGGATGGGAAGAACAGAAAGAGAGGATCACGACAGGTCTGGAATCCGGAGCCGATTGTGTACTTGTAAATCCTGGAGATGTGGAAAAGGTCAGAGAACTCGGAAACATTACAGTTGCAGCCTTTGCCCGCGACAACAGGTCCGGAGCCGATATTGTGGTCGTAGGCGTAAGAGGAGAAGGTGACGGGACAAAACCCCTGCCCCAGGAAATTCCGGGTTCTTTTGATGTAAACGCAGCAATCCTGCTCACTGACAAAGGAGTAAACGTAGGCGGATATGTGGTCATAAAGGATAAAAATTATGAGCGTTTCGCAGCCGAAATGGGAAAAATCTGCGATTATTTGCTCGTTACCGGCACAGACTGGAAAGTCATCCCTCTCGAAAACCTGATAGCTGACCTCCAGCGTGAGAAAGTAAAAATTATCTTTGGGGTAAAAAGTGCAGAGGAAGCAAGACTTGCCTTCAAGACTCTCGAAAAAGGAGCAGATGGAGTCCTTCTTGACAGTGGAAATCCTCAGGAAATAAAAGACACAATCAAGCTTGCAAGAGAACTTGAAAGCGAAAGCTCTGAACTCGAATCTGCAGTTGTGACCAGGGTAGAGCCCCTTGGAATGGGAGACCGGGTATGCGTGGATACATGCAATCTCATGCAGCGCGGAGAAGGCATGCTTATAGGTTCGCAGGCTAGCGGGATGTTCCTGGTAAATTCTGAGTCCGATGACAGCCCTTACGTAGCAGCCCGTCCATTCAGGGTAAATGCAGGTGCAGTTCATTCTTATATCAAGATTGGGGATAAAACCCGCTATCTTTCAGAGCTCAAGACAGGAGATACCGTAACTATTGTAGACTCAAAAGGAAAACAGCGGGAAGGTATAGTTGGCAGAGTCAAGATAGAAAGCCGCCCTCTAATGCTAATTGAAGCAAAAGCCGGAGACAGGACTTTAACTGCAATTCTGCAAAATGCCGAAACCATCAAGCTGGTGGGAAAAGATGGAAACCCTGTTTCAGTTGCAAAACTGAAAAAAGGAGATGAGGTCCTGGTCCGCCTCGAAGAAGGAGCCAGGCATTTCGGCAAAAAAATCGAAGAAACAATCATAGAGAAATAAACCTAGAGAAATAAACCAGGGAAAACTGAATAACAGCCCGATCCCTTAACTCCCGGTTTCGGAGTAAGTATGACTCGAATAGGCTCATTTGACCTTGAAAAAAAAGCTGCAGTTGTCGCAGTAATCCTTGAAAACTCCCTTGAGACTTCAAAAAAGGCAGCCGAGAAAGGAGCTGATATCCTTGAAATCCGGCTGGATTTGTTGGGGATCAGGGATCTGGAAAGAGCTGCTGAGATCATCAGGGAGATAAAATCCGAAACCGGAATTCCTCTACTCGTTACCAACCGTTCCAGGACAGAAGGAGGAAAGTGGGAAGGAAAAGAGGAAGACAGAATCGGACTTCTTATGAATCTCCTTTCTTTTAAAGATGGCCCGGATGCAATTGATATCGAACTTTCTGCCGGCAGGAACGATAGAGATAAAGTTATAAAAGCGGCTAAAGATCACGGAAAAACCGTGATTATCTCTTCCCACAACTTTTTAAAAACCCCTTCTCTTCAGGATATGAAAGCAATTCTTGAAGAAATGTTTCATGCAGGGGCAGATATTGCCAAACTTGCAGTCATGCCCCGGTCAATGGAAGATACCCTTAATCTGCTGAGGGTTACTCTGGACTTTAAGGATACAGGGAAATCAGTATGTACCATTGCAATGGGCAGGCAAGGAAAACATACAAGAGTAGTTGCGCCTCTTTATGGCTCGGTCCTGACATATGCTTCGATAGAAAGTGATGCAGCCGCAGCTCCCGGCCAGCTTCCGGTAGATGAAGTAAAGAAAATAATGGAAATGCTAAGATGAAGCAAGTTTTTGGTGTATTTGGAGACCCTGTAGGTCATTCCCTTTCCCCTGCCATGCATAATGCAGCTTTTTCAGCTCTTGGTATGGACTGCATCTATCACGCTTTCAGGGTCAGACCGGAAAAGCTGGAAAAAGCAATCCTTGGAGCCGAAGCTATGGGGTTTGGAGGGCTTAATTTGACAGTGCCCTTGAAAGAAAAGGCTTTGAAGCTTGACTTCATCAAGCCTGATCCCCTTGCAAAGAGGATCGGAGCAGTAAATACTATAGTCTTCGGAAAAGATGGAGAAATTCAGGGATATAACACTGACGGACTTGGGGCAAGGCAGGCACTTCTGGACGCTTCAGTGGAAATTATGGGGTCCAGAATGGTAATTGCAGGGGCAGGAGGAGCAGCCAGGGCGGTTGCTTTTCAACTTGCAGCCGACGGCGCAGATATCACAGTAATAAACAGGACAGAAGAAAGGGCAGTAGAACTTGCAAAAGAGATCTCGGCTGCGGCCCTTCCGGGAAAAATAAGAGGTACCGGGCTTTCAGGGTTAAAAGACCTTTTGCGGGATGCAGATGTCCTGATAAATACCACAACTCTTGGGATGTACCCAAACACAGATACAGCTATTGCGACAGCAGAAGAACTTCACAGCGGCCTTACTATTTTTGATATCGTTTATAACCCTCTTGAAACCAGGCTTTTAAGGGAAGCAAAGGCGGCTGGAGCAAAAACGATAAGCGGGGTTCTGATGCTTGTCTATCAGGGAGCAGAAGCTTTCAGGCTCTGGACAGGAGTTGAACCGTCTGTGGAGCTTATGAAAAAAACCGTACTGGAGGCCCTTCAGGTTTGAATATGGACTCTGAGACTGAAAAAATGAAGGAAGAAGATCAATACCATCCCGCCCAGAGCCAGCCTGAAACCCGGATATGTAACCGGGATCTTGAAAAAAAGAATTCTGGAAAAATAAAAGTTCTGATCCTTGGCGGAACCGGAGAGATGGGGCAGTGGTTCACACGTTTTTTTAAGGACAGAGACTATGAAGTTACGGTATGGGGAAAAGGCGGCAAAATTGAGGTCGCGAAAAAACTGGAGGTGCCTTTTGCTTCGGACCTTGAGGGAGCTATCCCTGAAAGTGACATAGTAATAGTATCAGTACCGATCAATGCAACAGAAGAAACCATTGCAGAAGTCGCCCCAAAGATGAAAGCAGGAAGTCTCCTTATGGATTTTACCTCCATCAAGGTGAAGCCTGTTGAAGCCATGAGAAAGTTTGCACCAGGGGATGTTGAGATCCTTGGAACCCACCCTATGTTCGGTCCGACAATTCCAACAATAAGGGGGCAGACCGTAATCCTCGTCCCGATAGAAGGGCGCTCGGAAAAATGGTTTCCGGTAATCAGACAGCTTTTTGAGGAAAGCGGCGCGCACGTTGAAATCACAACCGCAGCCGAACACGACCGGCTGGTCTCAGTAGTACAGGGACTTACTCATTTTGCTTATATCACTATAGGGACAACAATTGACAGGCTTGATTTTGATATCAAAAAGTCCAGGAAATTCGTAAGCCCTGTTTACAGTATAATGCTTGACTTTGTGGGCAGGATCCTGGGACAGAACCCTTACCTATATGCCCTGATTCAGATGGAAAACCCGGGTGTTCCTGAGGTGCATGAGGCATTTATAAAGGAATGTGAGGAGCTTTCCGGCCTTGTGAGGGCGCATGACGAAGAAGGCTTTGTAAGGAAGATGAAAGCTGCCGCCCGGAAATATGATGATACTGCTCACGCCCTGCGCAGGTCGGACAAACTTATCAACTCCAGGATAACCGAATATGAAACTATCCTGAATTCTATAGGGAAAGTCTGCGGTTTTTCTCATATTTACTCCGGAAATATCCATGTGGGCAGACTGGAAAAAGTGGGACCGAACGAGGTAGTTCTTACGAAACTTGTCTCAAAAGGTACTGCCCCCCATATAAAAAACAAATTCATAAAACTCAAGCTTGAAAACCTCCGCCTTCTTTCAGAATCTGAACTAAACAGGTGGAGAGAAGAGAACTTAAAGCATTCGGTCAGGGATATTTCAGTCCTGATCCCCGAGGGCGCCGATCCTGAGGTAATCCTCGGAGCAGTAAATACAAATAAATATCTTGCAGACTGTAAAATCAGTGACATCTACAATTTGGTTGATGGAACAGTACCCGAAAAAAACGCAAGTAGAACCGAAAAATTGGGAGTAACTTACAGAATAACTATATTTGGAGATTGCGATGCAACTTCTGTTGAAACTGAAGTTACATCCCTTCTTTTAGGGCTCGGGTGCCGGATAAGAGAGAAAAACCTGAAGATTGGGAAATGAAAACGTCTTTTCTTTACCTGGCTTAATAAGTAGAGAAATACATATAAACAATAAATAGATAGAAATTATAATGCTTCAAGTTAAATGGAAAATTTCTCTTTTATTTGCACTCATCACTCTATCTATATTTTTTTCGCTACTTTTAAGCGGTGATGAGTTTAAGGAAAGAATGGGAAACGAGACAAACACAACAGCAGTAGCTGGAGTTTCGGGTGAAAATCGGATTGTAAATCTCATAAGCAGGCTGGAAACTGGCACTGACCATGAAACAAGGTTAAACGCCGCAGCCGACCTTGGCAAACTCGGAGAGCCAGCAGCCAGCGCTATTATCGAAAAAATTGAAACCGAAAACTCAAGTTCGGGGGGAGAAATAAGAAGTTATACGCTTCTCGCACTTCTTGAAACTGGAGATGAAAGAACAGAAAATATTCTTTCGGGAAACATTGGAAAAGAAACTTCAAATATGACTGCACCCGATGGGGTACAGAGTAAGGGAGAGGTCCCGGAAGATATTATTCGGGCTATAGAAGCAAAAGATAAAGCTATGCGAGAAAGCCTTGCAAGGTCCTTAACCATTGAATATGGAAATAACACGGATATTCTCGAAGAAGCCCTCAAGGCAGAAGAACAGAATTCCACTCTCTATACTTCCTTTGTGCTTTCAAATTTCGAATCTGAAGAATCGGGAAACGAAACAGAAATACTCCTTAACGCTCTTAAAAGCGAAAAAGGATACGTAAGAGTTGCAGCTGCAATGGCTCTTGGACAAAAGAAGGAAAAAGCCGCAACAGATCCCTTAATGAAGATGCTTTCTCAGGATTATCCTCTGGCTGGACACAGTGCAGCTATGGCACTTGGAGAACTCGGAGATGAAAGAGCTGTAGATGCCCTGATGATGGAGTTGAAAAATAATAAGAAAGATTATATAAGGAGCAGCACTGCAGTCGCCCTTGGGAAAATAGGATCAGAGCAAGCTGTGCCCTATCTTACTGAGAGACTGAGAGACACGAAGGCTCCGGTAAGAAGTAATGCGGCACTCACACTTGGGAGAATTGGAAATGATGGGGCAGTAGAGCCTCTGATTAACGTTCTGGAAAGTGGAAAAGAAGCCGAAGGAAGAAGAATAGATAGCCTGAACACATATCCAGATGTCCGAAAAAGCACTGTCCTTGCCCTTGGAGGAATAGGAGGCACTGAGGCTACGCAAGAATTAACCGGCGTACTAACCGACGACGGAGAAAAACTTGAGGTAAGGATAGCAGCAGCCTCAGCTCTTGGAAACATAGGAAGCCCTGAAGCTGCAAGTACCCTTAAAACAGTATTTGACAACCAGAGCATGAATATGGACATCAGAAAAGCAGCCCTTCTTGCTCTTGGTAAAACTAAAAACCAGGAAACTACAGGGTTTTTTATAGAAAAGCTTGGAGATAAAGACTTTGGAGCAAGTTCCAGAGAAGCACTTGTTGACATGGGAGAAACGGCAGTTGACCCTCTGATAGAAAACCTGAAAACTGATGACCAGAAAATAAAGAGTGAAACCGCCCTTATTCTTATCGAAATAGGAGATCCAAGAGCGATAAAGCCTCTTATTGAAGCTTACCAGTAAGTGAACTACCCCGCCCTGCTTTCTTCGAAAGCTAGGACGGAGCTTCCTTCGAGTGTTTACTTCATTTGTGGATAAGATTCTAAGAATCTTATTGACATCTGTAAACCTGTTTGTCGAAGATTATCAGCGAATTTTTGATAGCCTGTCCACAAGGCATTCTGCGATAGGAAATTTGACATAATATTGATTGCACTATTGCGATCTCTATCAATGTAATTCCCA
>ENA-UOOK01002511-UOOK01002511.1-fermentation-metagenome-genome-assembly--contig:-NODE-2511-length-22415-cov-3.886807_pt1 | contig 22415 bp, 20 predicted proteins | sample MGYA00245777_ERZ724023 | MGnify/ENA primary metagenome ERZ724023 (study PRJEB28704, sample SAMN03018312) | fermentation metagenome | biome: anthropogenic terrestrial biome; feature: soil; material...
AACTCGTCCCAATCCTCTCCTGAATAGGCTTCAATAACCACAGTCTCGCTATCCTCTTCAATTATCTCTATTCCCTTATTTTTCACAAGCAAAATAGTTCCATCGAAGTAATCATTTACGAAAATTGAATTACTACCCAAACCTAAGATTATATTTCTTTTGTTGAGGGAATCAGGATTGGAATTAATTAGAAAAAGATCTTTCTCGGAGTTTATTTCTATTAGTTTTTCAACCTCACAATCAAGTGCAAAGGTGTTAAGGTGCTTGATATTATAGTTAGTATGTGTCATAAATACTTGTTGAAAATAATGCACAAACTTACAAAAAATTAGTAAAGTGCGTAAAATTATAATTGAACATAATTCATCTGTTTTTTATATTACCAAATCCTTTGCTTTATTTGGTTCCATAGATGGTATAAGTTGGAATTTAATTATAAATATAAAAAATAATGATAAGGCTGTAAATAATTTATATTTTGAAGAAGGTTTAGAATATCAATACTTCAAAATTACTATTTATGAGGCTAATAGTGGTAGGGATTTTATAGCAAGAATATGTAATATGAGTATGTATAAAATTTGATATGATACACTAATGAATTTGGACTGCGTCTTGATTTATTCTTGTTCCTGGTTTATAAAAGAGTGGAGGTTTCTCTAAAAAGAAATAATCTATAATATAGGACACATATTGAACCTATATTAATTGATGAGTTAAATTAATGTAAATTAAGAAATTATTTTATAATAGATATGGTGGTTTTATTGAAAGGGCCGAAGACAGATTAACAATAGAATAATGGAAGAGATAATCCATGCGTTTCTTATAGTTTTTTCATTCAAGCACATTTAACAGAGCTGTGGTAAATCTCCGGTTTCATTCTTATATATATCACCGATATGCAGAGAAGTGGAGGATAGTATGATTGATATTTTTCAAAGCATAGAATCAGAAGTTCGTTCATATTGCAGGGATTTCACCGATATATTTATTTCTGCAAAGGACTCAACTATAGTTGGCGAATCAGGAGGAAATTATATTGATTTTTTCGCTGGTGCAGGTTCATTAAATTATGGGCATAACAATGCATACATTAAGGAAAAATTAGTGGATTATATTTTGAAAGATGGCATTACACAGGGGTTAGATTTGAAAACAGAAGCCAAACGATATTTTTTGCAGTCACTTAATGATTATATTTTGTCACCACGTGCTTTTGAATATAAAGTTCAATTTTGTGGGTCAACTGGGACTGATGCTGTTGAAGCATCACTAAAGTTGGCAAAAAAGATTAAAGGAAGACAAGGAATCTTTGCATTTATGGGAAGCTATCATGGAATGACATTAGGAAGTATGTCAGTGACTAGTAATATACAAAAACGTGTAAAAGATTCACCGATTTCTGGAGTAACATTCATTCCATTTGAAACGGGTGGTACGTATAGTTTTGATTCAATCACATACATAGAATCAATTCTGAACGATGATCATTCTGGAATTGAAAAACCTGCCGCAATCATTTTTGAAACAATTCAAGCGGAGGGCGGTATAAATGTTGCATCAAGCGGGTGGCTTGTTAGACTTCGTAACCTTTGTGATATTCATGATATCATTCTTATATGCGATGATATACAGGTAGGCTGTGGTCGGACAGGATCATTCTTCTCTTTTGAATTATCTAAAATAGTTCCAGACATTGTAATATTATCAAAATCTATCAGTGGTTTGGGATTGCCAATGTCGATAGTTCTATTAAAAAAGGAATTAGATATTTGGAAGCCTGGAGAACATACGGGTACTTTTCGAGGATGCCAGTTTTCATTTGTAGCAGGGGCAGCGGCTCTGGAGTACCGTAATATTATTGATCTTGATTCTAGAACAAAAGAAAAAGGGGAATTTATTCAGCAATATCTATTAAATATAGAATTAGTAAAAACAGAAATTATTACTATTCGGGGTCAGGGTATGATTTGGGGAATTGATTTAACAAAAATAAACAGACCAGGGTTAGCGAGACAAGTGAGCAAACGATGTTTTGAAAAAAAATTAATTATAGAAGTAACAGGAAGAAACGATATGGTGTTAAAGATTATGCCTCCACTTACAATTGATAAAATGCTATTACTTCAAGGTTTAGAGATTATAAACGATTCACTTTCTAATTGTATTGGGATGGATTCATTGTAAATCCAACATACATATATGATTCAGCATTTTACATTTTTCTCGTGTTGATTCACACTTAATACTAACTCAGCGTATAGCATATAGTGTTTTATTTACTCAAGCAACGCAGAAGAAAAAAATGTAAAAAGGGAAGATAAAATCCCTAGTTAAATTAGCACAGATAAATAGAGAGGATGGGATTATTTAAAATGTTAACAAAAGAACAACAGCTCCTTTTGATGCTTAGCCGCTTATCGATTAAAGATGAAGAAAAGGAAGAGATAAAAATCCTAGCAAATAGTAAAGATTTTAATTGGTTTGAGTTTTTACGATATACGTTATATCATAGAACAGGTGCGCTATGTTGGAAAAATATGCATACTATGCAGATAAGTAGTTTTATTCCACATTATATTGATGATCTTTTATGCTATATTTATTTAGGCAACAAAAAAAGAAACGAATATATGGAAAAAGAAAAAGATAAAATATTGGCTGCATTTCAACAAAATAATATACCCATCGTTCCGGTCAAAGGTGCAATGCTAATACCTAATCTTTATAGAGACTATGGACTAAGATATTCTTCTGACTTTGATTTTTTGATACGAAATTGCGATACCGATAGACTCCCTGAAGTGATGACAAGCTTGGGTTATGTACAGGGGGTATTTGATAGGGCTACTATGGAAGTTATAGCAGCAAAAAAGAAAACGTTGTTAAAACATAGGATTTATTTAAGTAATGAGCACCCCTATGTAAAGCACAGTGGAATAGATTTGTTTATTTCTTTCGGAGTTGATTTCCGTTTTGCATTAGGTTACGAACGAAAGTGCGAGCCTATTAATGATATGGTCACTTTCTTTTTTGGGAATGGGTATGTACCTACTTGTTATTATCTTTTACATCTATGTGTTCATTTTTATGAAGAGGTCAAGCAGGGCGTTGATATTTTGCTGGGAAAAGACATCAATATGATAAAACTGTGTGATATACGTGAGTTTATATTGCAATATAAAGTTGATATGGATGGGTTTATTGAAATTTGTTTCCATTATAATTTAAATAAGGAAATTTATTTAACATTATACTATCTTAAAATGGTGTTTGATGACGGCTATGAAAATAAATGGATGGATGCACTAAAAATTGAGGATGATTCATTTATTTATAAATTTGGAACTCAGGTGGGCAAAGATAACATAGTGTTTCGAAAAGGTTTTTGGGAAAGGTTTTTTTCTTGCTACAACTTGGATGAAATACCCGATCTGGATGATGTAGCAGCACAACTGTAAATCTTTTTATTTAGGAGGATAGTGAATATGAAGAAGATCGTTTTGTTTTTAATAGTACTTAATATACTGTTTATTAATGTTGGTTGCGTTAATACCAAGCGAGAGAGTGATAAGAAGGTTTTAATTGTGGGATTGGAGGGTACTTATGCACCGTTTAACTGGGTTCAGACGTATGAAGAAAAAAACACATGGAAGATAAGAGACGGGCTTTATGTTGCTGGATATGATGTTGTGATTGCTAATATCCTTGCAGAAAAGTTAGATATTGAGATAAAAGTGAAACTTATTGATTGGGAAGGTTTGTTGCCTGCACTGACATCTTGTGAAATTGATGCAATTATGTCCGGTATTTCACCCTTGGAAGAAAGAAAATTATCGATAGAATTTACAGATAATTATTATCAATCAGATTTGGTAATAGTGCTTCCGAAGGATTCATCATACATTAATAGTACAAGCATTCATGACTTTGCTGGAGCCAAAATTACAGCACAAATTAACACATTTCCATATACGGTAATTGAACAAATGAATGGTGTAATAAAGATGAATGCTTATGAAGATTTTCCGACGATGATAGTTGGGCTTACTTCGGGGAAAATTGATGCATATGTTTGCGAAAGAACTCCTGCTATGGCTGCCTCTACGAATAATGACAAAATCACGTATTTACGTCTAGAAGAAACATTTAAATATGATTTTGTACAAGCTTCAAGTTCTATCGGCATGAGGATTGGTGATAAAATGGTAGGGGCCATTAATGATGTTCTATCATCCATTACTATAATAGAAAGGGAACGATATATGATGGATTGTATAAAGAAATCATATCATTTATGAAGTGAAAGATGAGTAGCCGTGAGTCGTTCATATTATTTGATGCTTCGGAAAAAAAAAATACAGAGATTACCATTGATGCTGTAATTGACTATTGTTCAAAGCACATTGATGTATCGACAATTCTTGTTTCTAGCACAACCGGTTACACGGCATACAGTCTATTGAAGAAATTGAAAAGTCTCAATATAAATCAATTGTTCGTGTTCACACAATATCTGGATGAATCACACAATATGCATGACTCTGTGCGTGAGCATCTTAAAGCATCAGCGTTGGTGCAAGGTGTATTCGAAGTTCCACAAAAATACTTAAATCAAATAATTGGTCAAGCGGGTGTGGATAGTTTGCGTGAACTTTCGCATGGAATAAAGGTATGCCTAGAGTTAGTTTATTTTGCTCAAACAAAACAATTATTAATAGAAGGTCAAAAATTCATTGTCATTGCTGGAAGAGTTGAAGGCGCAGATACTGCTTTAGTTTATAAAAAAAATGAACACACTGTTAAATTAATTAACATATTGTGTTTTTCAAAAAAAGAATAGACTATTTATTAACGAAAGGGATATTGCGCTGGGAATAGCACACCCATTGATTCATTGATGAAAAAGAAGTTAGACTTGATTCTCCATTGAAAGGGTAAAGAAATTGTTGAAATGATATATTATTATATTTTGGGAGTCTCAGAAATTAATATCACGATTTCTTCTATTTAGTGGAAAACTGTGTAATTATATCGATAAATTTACTTGTCACTTGGATATGATATTGATTATTGAGATGATTTGGATAAAGATCAACGGTGTTTCAAGGATATAAACGATGGAAATATACCAAAATATTTTATAGAATTTCAGGCAAAAACGAGAATTGAATTTGTTAATTACTTGAAACTCTTGATAAATGTAAAGTTGAAATGTTTATGCGTCATTGTCAATATAGCAATTAGATGAAATAGTAACTGTCAAATTTGGTATTGGGCTAAAATATGCACAAAGATTTTAACCATGCGAAGATAGCGATAACTTTAAAAATTTTATTATAAAGGATAATTAAAATGATTAAAAAGAAACTTAGAGTTTGTTTAACAAACAAATGTAATTTCAAATGTACTTATTGTTGGTCAGGCGGTGAGGGTTCAATGTCCTCAAATCGAGATTTATCGAATGAAGATTTACTTTTTATTACAAAGTATTTATCAATTAACTATATGTTCTCTTTTATTCGCCTAACTGGTGGTGAACCCTTGCTCAAAAAAAACCTTTACAAGATCGTAGAGGACTTAGATAGTACAAAATGCTTTGATAAAATCACAATGGTTTCAAATGGAAGTTTAATTAACTCTCATGTGGCAAGTAAATTGTCAAAACTAAATTTCAAATCAATAACTATAAGTCTTGATACATTGAAAAGAGATGTTTTTAAAAATATGACTGGAGTTGACAATTTAAACGATGTATATAATGCAATTAAATATTTAAAAAGTAATAGCGTAAATGTCAAAATAAACTGTGTCGTTACTAAGAGCAACTACAACGACATATTTGATTTAATAAATTTTGCATCAAGTTTAGGTATTTCAATTAAATTGTTAGATTACGTAGCATATGATGAAAATGATTTAAAAAATAAATATCAACCGTTTGGCGAAATTAAGAAAAGACTTCATAATATTTCATACAAAATTGATGTTCAATATCAAGATGAAGGATTCGGTATTCCTGAGGAAGTTTATTATGTTGATAACACAAAAGTAGTTATTAAGGACAGTTCAATAGGTTCCTGTTATGCTCATAATTTATGTAATGAGTGCAAACATTATCCTTGTCAATCAGGTATAGTCTCTTTTATTTTGACAAACGATGGTATGCTAAAATTATGTGCAAATGAACATAACACTATAGATTTAAAGCCCTTAATTTATCATGATGTAAATACTATTAATAATTTAGATATACTTATAAATAATTATGAGCAGGCATGTTTTTCGCAACAATGGAGCAAATCAAAACAAATATCAAAATAGAAATTTGAAGTAGAGGTATTGTATTTATGGATTACGTTTTTAAAACAATGAATACTGATTATAAATCCAATCGTCCTAATAAGCAAAATAAATCAGGAAAATTAATTATTTTAGAAGGCATTGATGCATGTGGAAAAACAACAGTAAGCACTGTCTTGGCAAAATTATTATGTGATAGAAATTATCGTGCTAAATCAATAAGTAAGCATTTTGATCAATATGATGATTTTAACAAAAATAAATTTTCAAAAGGATTATATTCACTTATATGGCATGATTATGATGATAGTTTTATTACTACACAGGGATGTTTATATAAATTTGCATTATGGTATGTTTTTTTGTTAAATAACTATATAAATACTCTACTTAATGATTATGATTATATTGTTATAGACGGCTGGTTTTATAAAATTTATGCCCGTTTGTCGTTAAAACCTGATATCAATATAAATATTGCAAATTCAATATTAAATTCGCTTACAGTTGGTGATATTGTTTTTTTATTTAACTTGGATCCAAATGTTGCATATTCGAGAAGAAAAAAATTTACAATTTCAGAATTGGGCTTAATGGAAAACAATGAAAGCGAAACAAAAAATATTAAAAAGTCTTTTGTGGAATACCAAAATAAAGTTCAAAGTAAATTAATTGATATGAAAATTCTTAATTCAGAAATAGTAGATGTAAATAATTTAACCATTATAGAAACTGCAAAAGAATTACTGCAACGAATATTGAGGTGTCATAATGATAAAAGCAATTTATTTTGACCTTGATGGGGTTTTATTTAATAGAAATGAAGCTGAAAAGACTACACTTGAATACATCAATAATTATTATCTTAATACTATTGTAAATAATAAATTGCTTGAATATTGGAAGTGCATAAACTTGAAATTATGGAATCAATGCAATAATAGAAATATCACAGCGGAGAAAGTCCTTATTAAAAGATGGAGTGAAATGATTGATATAATAGGTTTAAAAAAACAAATTTCACCAGAAGAATTATCTGAAATTTACATAGAAAAATATACTGATCCCATATATAAAATAGATTTAACACATATTCTGGACAAATTAAAAGTAGAAAATTATTGTATGCTGATAATAACTAATGGTGTTAAGAGAATTCAAAAATTAAAAATAAACAAAATGAACTTAACAAAATATTTTGATTATATTATAACAGATGAAGATTCAGGATATAGAAAACCCGATGTTAGGATGTTTGAATATGCGTTATCTCTACATAAAATAAAGAACAATGAGGTTATTTATATTGGAGACAGTTATCCAGACGATATTGTTCCTGCTCAAAATCTAAGTATTACTGCTATTTTATATGGAAGTAATTCTATTGATAATAAAAATCCGTTTTTTTATAAAGCTGACAATGAAACAAATTTACAAATTATTTTAAAAGAATTGTTAAGGTATTAATTATGGATATATTTTCAAATCTTATAGAAATGGGCCAAGATAGATATACTACTGAAATAAAAACTGATAATGTAGAGGAAGTATGTAAATTACTATCTTTAGGATTTTCATATCAGTTAGCAAATACAGGAGTCGTATTGCGAGCTCCGGAAGATTGGATAGTTGATATTACTGATTTTTCTAGAGCAAATAGTTTAAGTCATGATTTTAAGAGTGTTATAGCATTTTACTTGACATTAATGGATTGTTTTGAAAAATATGGATCGGATAAATTTGTTAAAAAGATATTATCGAATAATATATTTTATGATGGCTTTATATTTAAAATAACACAATCAACAAGAATATGGGGTGAAATAAGAATAATAGGAAGTGATTCTCGAGTTAAACAAGTTAGATGTGATGTTTATAATTATTTAAAAAGTACGAATGAATTTATATCATATTTTGAATACACTGAAAAAAATATCAATTGTAAAAATATTGTAGGAAACAAAATACCATTAAAAAAATTAATACACTATGATCGATATAAAAATCTTTTCTCGTATTATGAAATAGTACATGGCATAAAATATGAAACGGTTAATATTGTTAAAACTGATCTATCATTTTTGCCAAAAGTTGATTTTTACTTATTTGCTCCTAAATCTTGTTTTGAATATATGTTTAATATTATAGACGAAAATATTTATTCGTCTGTATCTTTTCTAGAAGTACATGCCTATAATGTATCATTATCAATGATTAAATGTCTAGAAAAGAATATAAAAGGTAAAAAAGTAGCAATTTTTGATAAGGTGTATTCAGGGAAGACAATGGATATTTTAACCAATTATGTGATTGATAAAGGGGGTATTCCAATAAGAATTGGCGTATACCCTAAAAATATTACAAATTATATTTCACTAGATTATATTGTTTTTTTAGACAAAGTGATACCGGCAAAGATATATTCTTCGTTTTTTGATGTAATAGAACAGGTCATGTCTAAAAAAGTTGATGAATTATCTGCCATATCATCTAATTGATAAAAAATTAATGATTAACTGATAACAATATTGTGTATGAGATGGATTTTAGAAATCAACTAGTTTATTATGGGAAATATCTATTTAATTGCTGTGGATTTTTTTATGCAGAATTAAATAGAGTATAAATTTTTTTTCGATTTGCGTACTTATTATAGAATTGTCGGTAAATGCTATTCTACGAGTAAAAGTGCTAACGAAGAAAGTATCACTTATTTATAGGAATGGCTTAAAAACATTGTTAGCTTTTTCATCCAATGTGTAAATTTGATTCCGGAAGCTATTAAATTATTATGAATCAACTTCATTTTGACTTTGGAAATCATAGTTCCATTGAACATAGTGTGATTATGTTAAGTTACCAAATTACAAGTGCGCATAGGAAAATGGCTGAGGTGCAAATATGTTAAATTTTAATATTCAAAAGAATCAAGAGTATAGTTGTAGGCAAACAGTTATTGTAGAGGTGGCAAAATATATGGGTGTAAGTTATGAAATGATTGCACTGGGAAATTGGCGATTCAATTATTTTCATGATACTAGTAATAGTATTGGGCTAAAGCTAGCACAGATTTATCCTCAGCTTTATATTTGGAGTATGGAGTATTACCATGGATTGCGATTACAACGAACCAAAATAGACAACCTCAACGTAAGAGACGCAATTCTTCACAACTTGGAATGCAAAAGACCAGTTATCGTCCATAGTGATACATTTTACTGCCCTTGGTACATTGGTTATAAGCGTATACATTACAGCCATTTTTTTATCATTATCGGATGCAAAAACGGAATTTTTCAATGCTATGATCCCACCATGTGCAATAGTTTGGTCGAAGCACAAGACTACATACTGCTAGAAGGTATAGATGAATTGATTACTGTTCTACAGGTTTATGCAGCGCCTCTTACAGCAAATGAATATTTGGAACAACTACAAAAGGATATTCAAACTAATATTGGAAAAGACTTTTCTGACAGTATGCACGCATTTAGTCGCAATGGCTGAATATGGGGATTTCAGAGAATATATTGATACCGCTCCCTTAATTGATAACATTCGTGATTTATCCGTGAATCGAATTGGATATGCGAATATGCTACGCTACTTAGCAGACATTGTTTCACCAAAACTGAATATTTATGCGAGTGATATATTTGATTGTGCTAAAGCTTGGAGGACACTTAGAGGACGTTTTATTAAGTTGGCACTAAGTAAGGAAATCAAGCCAGAAATATTTGATGATTTAAGTCGAACGATACTGAATATTCGAGATAAAGAAATGCATTTGGCTAATGAAATCATCTTATTTTCCTTAAATTAAAAAGATATGAAGGGACGTGTTTAAAATGAGTTTTTGGTCTAGGCTTGAAGATTCAGCTAGTAAGAATGAAATGCGTATTGCTTTGCTATTTCATGACGAACAGATTATTTATAAAGACTTGTTTTCTAAGGCAAACAGTTACGCTTGTGAATTGGTATATAGAGGGATTAAAAAAGATGATATTGTGTGTGTTCTTGGACAGCGCTCCCTAGAACTAATTGCATGTATATTGGGAATTATAAAAGTAGGCGCCATCTTTTTACTTATTGATTATGAAGACGAGTGGGATAAGATTGAATATAGAATCAAGAATAGTAAATGTAGATACACTTTTGTAGATGAACGTTATCAGAAATACAGCTCGGTTCCAGAAGCCATCGGATTACAGGATGTTTACAAAAGAGAGTGCCTATTAATCAAAGGCACTGATAGAAACGCGGAAGATATTATGTATCTATCATATACATCCGGAAGTACAATGCAGGAAAAGGCGGTAATGATTTCTTATGGAAATATGGAGAGTTATATTGATGCTTTCATAAACATATTTGACATTAATGATACGGATATAAACGTTCAACAAACGCCGTTAGGATATGATGGTCTTTGTGAAGAATTGTTTTCAATGATTATTATGGGTGGAAGATTATTGTTGTTAGATAAACGTATTTTACAAATTCCTAGGTTACTTCACAAAGAATTGCTTAAAAATAAAGTGACTTTGTTTCCTACAACACCTCTGATCCTAAATGAACTGAACAAGTTACTTCCTATTGAAACAGTAAAAAGATATATAAGTTGCGCCGATGTCTTAAAAAAATATCATTATTCCAATTTGATTAAACATTCTCGTGTATATAATACTTACGGCCCTACAGAGACCACTGTATGTGCGACATACTATTTGTGTGGACCAGAAGATGATTTACTCACGCCAATTGGGACACCACTACCCTCTTACAAAACACTGGTAGTAAACGAAAATTTACATCCAGTTATTCAAGGTAAGTCAGGGGAAATCCTAATAGGGGGAAATGGTGTTGCAAAAGGCTATTATAATAATGCGGCCTTAACTCAGGAAAAATTTATATATTTAAACGGAGAACGAATGTTTCGAACAGGTGATTATGGATACTACGATACTTCAGGTTTGCTACGATTTGAGGGGCGAAGGGACTATGTAGAAAAACTTAAGGGTATTAAAGTAGATTGCTCCAAAATAGAGAATGCGTTGATATGTAGCGGACTGGTGAGCATGGCAATAGCACATGTTTGTGCAGATATGGATAATAGTTCCTTATGTGTCTTTTACATACCAAATGACAAAAGCGTGAAGGAAGAATTGATAAAAAAATATCTAAAAGAAGTGCTTTCTACTGATCATTTACCAAAAACATATATTAGAGTTGATAGTTTCCCTCAGAAATCTGTAGGTAAAGTAGATTATTCTGCTCTTGAGGCATTATTTTTAGAAATTAGGTCTGCAAACAAAGTTGTCTCTGGAAGAGATCAGGTTGCTTTTTTGACAATTTTTCAAAATGTACTGGGGAAAAACATGCTTTTAATGACGGATATGATACGTGAAATTGGCATGGATTCAATATCATTTATTCGAATTATTGTTGAACTTGAGGAACTATATGATATTGAGTTTGATGATGAAAAGCTTTCTCATAGCGATTACGAGACAATTGGCCAAGTATATAAGTATGTTCTTGATAAAGTCCAAAGAATTTAGTGTAATGTATAAGTAAATCGAAAACGATTTAATGACGTTTATTATGAGCCTATTTATAAAAAACAAACTATGGAGGGAGCAAATGGAAGCATATAAAAAAAGATTATTGGTTCTCGGAACTGGAGATTATTGTAAAATCTTGGGATTATATCTACTTGATAATGACAGTAAATATAGGATTGTAGCTTTTGTTGATGAATTATCTAGCGGAAACATCTTGTTAAATATACCAATTATAAAATTTGAAGATGTTCATGAGTTAGAATACGATTGCATTACAATCGCTGCTAATATTCAGCAAACGCATAAAATTATAAAAAAAGTAATTAAACAGATTCCTGACTTTTTTAATTATGTTATTGAAAACCCAATATATAATGATACACGTGTTGCGTCATTGCTAATTTTAGCAGAAGAAATTGAAAGAAAACACCTTTATGGTAGTGTTGCGGAGCTAGGTGTATATAAAGGCGATTTTGCAAAACATATAAGCTATGCTTTTCCAGATAGAGATTTTTATTTATTTGATACATTTGAAGGCTTTGATGAGAGGGACATACTTATTGAGCTGAATCATGGCTACTCTAGCGCTCAGAAAGAATGGTTTAGTGATACAAATATACAATGGGTATCTGACAAATTAATAAATCTAGAAAGATGCAAATTTATTAAAGGATATTTCCCTGATTCTGTAAGAGAGAGAAACGAAATAGATAATAAATTTGTTTTTGTCAACTTGGATGTTGATTTATATCAACCGATTTATGAAGGATTGAGATATTTTTATCCTAGATTGGTAAAAGGAGGATATATATTCATTCATGATTATCACCTTGGTGATTTTCGAGGTGTAAAAAAAGCTGTTGATGATTATTCGCAAATGAACAATATTTGCATTGTTCCAATTTTTGATTTTGGTGGGAGTGCCGTAATAACAAAATAATTGTTATTACTAAATATAATTATGCGCTGTGGATTATAATATTAACCTAATTATTTTATCGGTTTATTAGTTTCCAAGTGAACATTTACCACTGACAAGAGGAAAGTTTATGTTAGAAAATGAATATAAAATATTAATTGATGAAACAAAGTTTATACACTTATTTAAACAATTTGAAATGGATGATTCCTTAGAACAGATAAATTACTATTATGATACGTCAAATTATAGTTTTTATCACAAGGGGATTACATTTAGGATCAGAGATTCGCTCAGGCATAAGATATTACAAATCAAATACCCGAACATCGCGGAGAACAATTACAGTTCCCGAATAGAGAAAGAATTCATTATTGAAGAGTTACCTTTAATAATAAGTCAGTATGATATACGGAAATATATTTCTGATATTGTTATTGACGGCGATATAAAAATGTTAGGTTGTTTAAAAACATTTAGATGGATAAAAAGACTAGAAAACAATGTATTGTTATGTTTTGATAAAAACAGTTATCTAGGAATATTAGATTATGAAATTGAGTTAGAGTTTGATGACTATTTAATTGATATTTCACATGTTTTTGATTATCTTGGGATTCAGCCAGCAAATTCAAAAGGTAAATATAGTAGGTTTATTGAAAAATATTTAAGCCTTCAGAAATCAGACAAATCAAAGGAAGAAGGAAATAGATTCATTAAAAGCTATTAATCTACCTGAAAGCGAGTGTGTAAAATGATAAATATTGCTGAACTAAAAATACGTTTAATTCTTGATGGTATAAGGGTTGACGATTCCCTAGCAAAGTATGAGCAAGAGTATTTGTACAAACGTTACTATTATGGAAAGAGTGATAGAGGGAGCTTTTCTTTTCGTCCTCCTCAGGAAATACTTCTTTCGACAACAGGTGTAGTTGTAGGGGTTACAATAAACAATATGTCCCCTTGGATCATTAAGGCGGATAATAACTCCTTTGCGATATATAATAATGATAACTATGTAACAGAGGTTTTTATACCAAGAAAGCCGCAGTTTTATGATATAAACATAAATGGAAAAAGGCGTGGTTGCGACTATCTTAGTTTATATAGTGCATTTGTTCTGTCTGCTTTTTTAAAAGGCACATGTGATTATTTTATTGATGGATTACAATGTCATTTCTGTTCTCTACAGCCCACAAGACAAGAGTTTAAGGATGGAGAAATGTTTGTATCACCAGATTGTATTAAGAGAACAACAGAAGTTGCGGCAAAATACGATTACAATAGGATAGCTTGTGTGAATATATGCTCCGGTACGTGGAAAGATAGAGACCTTGAAATAAAATACTTTTCTAATGTTTTGAGGGCAATGTGTGAAGCAGAAGAAAAAAAAGGATCTCCGATGCTAAAAAAGCATCTCGTTATCTCACCGCCAAATAACATCGAACAGTTTAGGCTATTAAAAGAAAGCGGAGCAACTTCCATTGGGATGTCCATAGAAGTATTCGACCCAAAGCGATTTAATGAAATATGCCCTGGGAAAGCTAGCCATACTGGTTATAATGGATTTTTATCAGCATATGAAAATGCGGTGAATGTCTTTGGTGTAGGTAATGTTTATTCTGACTTTATTTGTGGGCTTGAGAGCATAGAAAGTATGATTTTGGGAATGGAGTCTATGGCGAAAATGGGTATTGTTCCAGCGGCTAATATTTTCCATCCTAACCCTAATTCTAAATTAGAGCATGAAAAAAGCCCTGATTATTCTTATGTACGCGAAGCATGCCTCTGTCTTACTGAAATTTATAGAAAGTATCAGTATAAGCCTCCTGTATCTGGATTAAGTCGTAATAGTTTTGATGGTGAGGCTTATATGGGATATCTTTTAGAAGATAGAGATTTTGAGAAACCTGAGCCCCTTTTTATTCCTCCCCAAGATTCGTTTCTTATAATTTAGTTTTTTCATTCAAGATTATAGATGCACTATGAATTTAATGGAAAGAAGGTGAACTTAATAGAAAGGACTTTTATCGAATGTGTGGGCTTCATTTTAGATAAATATGGGACCTGGTTTATACAGGGAGCAGTAGTCACGATTTTTATAGCCATATTAGGTACACTGATTGGCGTGTTGATTGGAATTGTTATTAGTGTTTTTTTTTCACTTGCACAAACTAACGAAATAAGAGGGTTTAGAAGGTGGCTTTATAAACCGGTAAAATTGTTATTGAAGATTTACGTTAAGGTTTTTAGGGGAACGCCTATGCTTATTCAAGCAGTTATAATGTACTATGGCTTAATGGAAGCGTTGCAAATTGACCTTAACCACATTGTTGTAGGTGTATTGGTTATAGCGTTGAACACAGGTGCATATATGACGGAAACAGCACGTGCAGGCATAGATTCGGTTCAAAATGGGCAAGGACAAGCAGCTGATGCATTAGGACTGAAGCATAAAGATAAAATGTTCAAGATATTCATGCCTCAAGCGATTGTTAATATATTGCCCAATGTGGGTAACGAACTTGTTTCCAATATCAAGGATACCAGCATTTTGAATGTCATCTCCGTGGGAGAACTGTTTTTTGTTACCAAATCCATAAAGGGAATGATATTTAGGACGTACGAACCTTTTCTTATCGCATCATGCATATATTTACTTTTAACTGCTTTAGTAAATCTTTTATTAAATATACTCGAGAAGATGTTTCAGAGAAACTTGAAAACGGTAAAATTATCCCGCTTATCACAGTCATGTCAGTATACAGAAGTTGTTAGCTATGAGGTGAAAACAACTTTTGAAGCAAAACATATACTTGAAATAAGACATGTAAATAAAAGCTACGGTACAAATTTAATACTAAATGATATCAATTTAAACGTTGACCTTGGAAAGGTATATACCATCATAGGTTCCTCAGGAATTGGAAAGACAACCCTTTTGAAATGTATTGCTCAACTTGAGAAAATAGATTCCGGCGAAATACTATTTATGGGTGAACCTATTGACTGTACCAATGATTTTTTAAGACCTAGAATAGGAATAATTTTCCAGAACTTCCGCCTTTTTAAAAACTTGACGGTATTGGAAAATTGTACAATTGGACCTACATGTGTTAAAGGAAAAACTATCAAGGAGGCCGAAACTATAGCAAAGTTTTATTTATCTAAGTTGAGCATGCTTGAATACAGTGATTACAAGCCCGAAGCGTTATCTAATGGTCAGGCTCAACGTGTTGCCATTGCGCGCGCACTATCTATGCAGCCACAACTGCTGTTATTTGATGAACCGACATCAGCTCTTGACCCGGAATTACGCAGCGATATAACGAGGTTAATTAGCGATTTGGTGGCTTTAAATGTTTCTATAATTAATGTAACACATGATATTGAGTTTGCGAAGTATGCATCTGATATCATAATACATATCGTAGATGGAGAGATAGAAGAAGCGGATACACCAAACGTGATATTCAATGTACCTAAATCAGAGAAAACAAAGGCGTTTTTAAATCGTGTTGATTTAAGTAAATGAAGAAAGGTGTTGATTATGAGTAATCAGGAAATAACAAGAGAAGAATTTGAAGACTTCTTAATGAAAAAAAATTTTGTTTCACAAGAGGAGTGCAAAACGGGAATTATTCAGTTGGATTCGATTCAATATATTGATCTTATAGTAGAAATTGAGGAAGCATATAATATTGAAATCCCAGATGAATTTTTAACACCTAACAACACATGGGAACTAGATACCTTGGTAGAAATTATCCGTGTAGCATTAAAGAAAAAACCTTAAAGGATACTATATATTGATATATAAACATTGATAACATACTATTACAGGTTTTCCCCAGAAAATTGTTAAAACAATAACGGTGTTCAAGATAAGTTTTGATTTGAAGGATAGTTTATATTGAACCGATAAGAGTAAAATTCTAATCAATTGGTAGTTTTTGAAATAAACTTGAAATTATTTTAGTGACATGTCAGAGTATAACAAATTACTTTACTAGTATTTCATGTCATTTATTGTATCTTTCAAGTTTGTTGAAACATTGAAATTTTATCTATATGAATACTTATTTTGAATACAGTCACAACATAAAGAAATTGTTTATAAATGGAAGAATGCTAAATAAATATGTGGGAGTGAGTTTATGTTTATTATGGATTTTTATATGGCAGCAAGCATTTTTGCCAACAAAACAGCTGCTTTTTACAAGGGAGAATCCCTTACTTATAGTGAACTTGATTACAAGTCATCACAGATTGCAGCATACCTTTTGCATCAATTTGAGGGAAAAGGTGCAGTAATTGGATATTATGGTGAACGCTCTATAGAATTATTGATCGCTATTTTAGGAATTTGGAAAGCCGGAGCATCATACTTACCGATTGATCCCATTCTTCCGAATGAACGTAGAAGGATGATTTGCGAAGAGAGTGGAGCACAATTGCTCCTTGTTGATCACTATGAGGAAGCGATTGATTTTATTGAATGTATATCTATCAAGGAAATATTGTTTAATCAGAAATGGGAGTCAGGTGCTAAAATAAATATTAGTAATGAGCAGTGTGATGACATAGCTTATATTATTTTCACTTCTGGAACAACAGGAGTACCAAAGGGTGCTATGGTTACGCATGGAGGTATGTATAATCATCTTCAGGCAAAAAAAAGCTTTTTACACTTCACTGCAGAAACCAGATTAGCACAAACGGCGAATATTGGGTTCGATATTTCAATCTGGCAGCTTGTTTTGCCACTCATGTTAGGTGCAACTGTTTTTTTTGTTAGAGATAATGAAATCATGAACCTGAAAAAAATCACAGGTTACATTTTACAACATAACATACAAATATTTGAGATTGTTCCGTCCTACTTAAGTCGTTGGCTTAACTATCTTCAGAATAGAAATATATTTCCTTGTCCGCTACAATATTTGTTTGTTACTGGAGAGGTTTTTAACCCAGATTTGGCGAACAGGAGCGTGCAATATTTCAAACAGATAAAGATTGTTAATGCCTATGGACCTGCGGAAGCTGCAGATGATGTAACACATTATATTCTAGAAGAAAATATTCACTATGAAAATGTTCCGCTAGGAACCAGCATACCTAGAATGCGTATTGACATTTTGGATGAACAAAAACGGATTGTACCTGCTGAAGTTAAAGGTACTATATATGTAACAGGTGTTGGTGTTGGTAAAGGATATATTAACGATCCGAATAAAACAGCGGCTTGTTTTATTGATAATTTGATTATACAAGGCAGTTGTTCATATGATACAGGTGATACCGGATATATAGGAAAAGATGGTCTGCTATATTATTGCGGAAGAATGAACAATCAAGTTAAAATAAGTGGGCATAGGATAGAACTCGAGGAAATAGAAATGAGACTACAGCTGGCTAACAATATTAGGAATGCCATCGTGGAAGCAAAAGAAGATTTGTCTGTTGATAAAAAACAACTAATAGCATATGTAGTATTGAATCATACAGATGAGATACCAACAAAAAAATATCTTGATCGGGAACTAGGGTCAACACTGCCGTATTATATGATACCGAAAGAATATTACATCTGTAAGCATTTCTCTTTATCTGTGAATGGAAAAATTGATAGATTAAATGTAACTGAGCACATAATAGGATTAATTAAGTAGACAAGCAGCCAGTTTTGCATAGATTATTGTACAAAATTTATATTGCAATGCCGTAGCAATTGTCTTTATACAGATACCTCTTCTAAGATTAATTTTTAAAAGGATATTAATGCATGTTTATGATTAATAATTAATGTAATGAATTTTATACATCAACAGTACTTCTCGAAGATGAAAGTATGATTGGAAGAAACTTAATTTTTTCTTTTGAATATCAAGATAATTTAATTAATTTGGATGTGGAATAGAACGGATACATTTTTTGTTTTATGTTAGCTCATAATTTATGTAAGTATATTACATGTTATGAAAATAACGAAATAAAGGATGAAATACTTATCAAAAACATTGAAAATTATTAAAGAAAATTTGACGGGGAAAATGTTCTTAGTATATATTAAGATGTTAAAAATATGAAACTGAATGAAATTTTAAATGCTTCCTTTCATCCTTTCCATTTATAAATTTACATGATGGCAATTGAGAATTTATTATAATCTATTAGGAATAACCCAGGTAATATTTCTGTTTTTTATAATAACCATATAAAATCATTCTTAAAAAAAGTGAATTAATATTTTGCACAAAGAAAGATTTAATTTCGCACACTTTTAAATATCCTAACAAATCTATGATTGAATATCCGTAATTTATTAAATATAGCAACTACTGTATTGAGCATTCATTAAATGAGTATTCTATTCCTATTTAAAGAACATCAATACAACAAGTGTAATGCATTTAATAAATTTCAAAGCTGACATAAATAAAATATATGAGGTTAGAAAAATTTAAAAATAAGATATAAAACAACAATTATTAAAAAATATTGACCCGAAGATTTACTGGTTCATTTGAAAACCGTAAATTGATTTTGGCGAACATAGATTTTTATTAACTTTGTTCCAATCTCCTATTTTTTTTACTGATTCAGGATTAAATATTTTGGGTGGTCATTTTATTGGATTGATGGTGAATAATTTTCGTACATTCCACATAAGAGTTAAATCGAAAGGAAAAATTATGGATTTTATAAACATTATAGTATTTGGCGACAGTATAGCTTATGGCTTGGCAGATATCGAATTTGGAGGATGGGTCAATAGATTAAGAATATATTTAGATAGTCACGAAGAAAAAGTATTAAATGTTTTTAATCTAAGCATTTCCGGAGAAACAACTGTAGAAACATTAAGCAGGTTTAAATCCGAATTTAGTGTTAGATATGATAAAGATAAAAAAACAATTTTAGTATTTGCTGTTGGGATTAATGATACTCAAGATATAAATGGAAGGTATAGGGTATCGACAGAGCAATTTATCTTCAACATAGAGGTTTTAATTAAAGAAGCAAAGAAATTCACTAACAATATACTATTTGTAGGATTAACTAAAGTAGACGAATCAAAGGTTGTTCCTGTTTTTTGGAATAATAACAAATGTTACTTTAATGATAAAATAATAAGATTTGATAACTTAATAGAAACCATTTGCACTAAAGAAAAAATATTATATTTAAAAGTGTATAACAAGATAACCTTAAACGATCTTTTAGATGGATTACACCCTAATAATATAGGACATCAAAAATTGTGTGATGCTGTTTTAAATAAAATTATAAAAATAATTAATAATGATAGCATTATGTAGATTTGAGAAATGTTTTTATTATGAAACGGATAAAGAAGAGGAATATAAGCCACGAAATAGAAAGGTGATAATATGGATCTGGATTTAAAGAAGATTAAAAGTATGAAAAATATAATGTACATGTTGAAGATGTTGCTAAAGAATAACCCGGTAAAAGTAATATATTATGTTATTTATACTATTATCCGGTATGTTTTTAATGCAGTGTTTTGGGTAAATATGCCTAAAGTAATTTTTAATTCTATCGAAAAGAACAAATCTTTTAGCTATTTATTTTGGGTTATCACCATCTATTGCCTTTGTTATGTAGCGTTTCATATACTCACTGTATTTCATGAGTATTATGCAAGATTAAATGATCCAGAATTTTTTGGAAAAATTTATAGTAAAATCATACAAAAAGCCATAAAAATACCGTTAAATAAATTTGAAAATCCTAAATTTTATGATAATTATTCTCAAGCCGTTGGAGAAGCAGAAAAGAGCACTATGGCAGTGATAAATATTATGGCGGAGTTTTTGGGTAGCCTTGCAGCAATGATAACGGTCATAATAATAATCATACAATGGGATCCTGTAATTTTGTTATTTTCATTAATTCCTTTAATTAACGGCTATTTTGTAAATAAAACCAAAAGTAATCTAAATATTAAGCAGCAAAGCGCGCTGATTCGGAATCAGAGAGAATTAAGATACAGTAAAGAAATATTTTACGAAAGAAAATATTCCGCTGAGCTCCGCTTGTTCCCTATAAAACAGTTATTTTTGGATCTTAACAAAAAAAGTCGCGAAAGCATGACAAAAATACAAACTAAATTTGCGAAAAAGCATGTTATGATTCGGACATGGGATCATATTATTATGAAAGTTGCATTTTCTATTCTTTGCGGGATATACGCTGTGTATCAGATATTAGAAAAGGGAAATCTTTCTATCGGAATTTATGTGAGCTTGACTGTAGCTGTACAAAATTTAAGTTGGCAAATCGAAGATCTGATTTCTTACTCAGGGCAATTTATAACGTTAGGGAAATCTCTCGAATATTTCAGAAGTTTTCTTGAAAGTGAAGATGAAGAATCCTCGGATGATATAGAAAATAAAGCCGAAATCACTGAAGAATTCAAAAAATTAGAACTGCGAAATGTTGCATATACTTATGATGGTGCTGAAACCCCCTGCCTTAACGACATCAACCTTACTATCCATAAGGGCGAAAAAATAGCTATAGTCGGCTATAATGGAGCAGGAAAAAGCACTCTTGTAAAACTGATTATGGGGCTTTACCAGCCAAATGGAACTTTACTATATAATTTGCATGATATAAATAATTTTAGCAGGAAAAGTTACAGGAAAAAGTTTGCTACAATATTTCAGGATTTTCAAATATATGCCCTTTCAATAGCTTCCAATGTTATTATGCGTGAAGCTGAAAATCATGATGATGAAGAAAAAGTCCTATCAGCATTGAAAAAGGCAGGGTTATATGACAAAATCGTGAATTTAGAAAATGGAATCCATACAATTTTGACTCGAGAATTTGATGACAAAGGCATTTTGTTATCTGGTGGTGAATCTCAAAAAATAGCATTGGCCCGGGTTTTTGCACATGAAGATGCAGAAATAATCATTTTGGACGAGCCTTCGAGTGCGTTGGACCCAATTTCGGAATACAACATTTACAAAAACATTATGGAAGTGGCAGACGAAAAGACGGTTATTTTCATTTCGCACCGCTTAGCATCTGCTAGAATGGCCGATAGAATATATATGATTGAAAATGGCTCAATTATTGAAACGGGTAATCATGACGAATTGTTGGCACAAAAGGGTGCATACGCACGGATGTTCAAGGTACAATCACAAAAATATACAGATCTCAGCATATGGGAGGATATATCATTTTGAATAGTAAAAAAATTAAAATGTCTTTAAAAAGGCTAATAAAAAATTGTTTATATGTATTAAAATATGCTTTTAAGGTTTCACCTAAATTTTATATTTTATATATGATGGTGAGAATACTAAACAGCTTTGTGTCGGGCATCATATCGGTACTGATGACGAAAATGCTGATTGACTGTATAATGTCTGGGGGGCCATTTAATCAGGCGGTCTACATAATTATTGGCACCACTGGGGTTCTTTTCTTAACATATTTAGTTGATACATTTATAAACGCGATATATAATATAAAGTCGATTAATATCAGTGGAATTATCCAGCGGGATATTCTTAAAAAAGCCTCTGAAATGGATATTAAATATTATGATAATAAATACAGCATAAAATATTCTAATGCACCTG
>ENA-UOOK01002512-UOOK01002512.1-fermentation-metagenome-genome-assembly--contig:-NODE-2512-length-22405-cov-13.979776_pt1 | contig 22405 bp, 18 predicted proteins | sample MGYA00245777_ERZ724023 | MGnify/ENA primary metagenome ERZ724023 (study PRJEB28704, sample SAMN03018312) | fermentation metagenome | biome: anthropogenic terrestrial biome; feature: soil...
AAGTGACCTAATTTTCAATGAGCCAGCTGACCTATTTTTAGATTAGCATAAACAATTCAATAGGAAATGGCATTACTTTTACATTTTTTCCTGTATTCTCGATACATTTTAAATACTTTGTATAATCAAAACATGTATTTGACTCCAATTCATCCATTTGTGGTAAAATACTTGGTTTGTTATATTTTATATTTCCATTTTTTGAAAATACAATGCCTTCAATTGCGTCTAAATCCTGCTTTGATAATATCGCTTTAACTAAATCTCCAATATAATTTTCAGCCTCTCCTATACCAATAACATCTACAAAATCATATTTACTTATAGTTTCTATAGCCGTTAATGTTGCCTGAGGACCTCCAAAAATAATTATAATTTCTTTATCTTGTTGTTTAATAATCTCGGCTAGTTTTAGTGTAATCGGATAAGATATACAAATTGTATAAAAAAGAAGTAATTTAGGGTTGTAACCCATTATATATTCAGCAAACATCTTAATATTATCATCCATATTATTGCTAAACTTAATATCACCTTTGTAATATAAATAATCAAAATTTATAATTTCTACTTCATAAGTTTTACTAAGCTTATTGTATAAATTTACTGAACCAATCTGAGGCAATATATTCTCCTTTGAAAAATAAATGCTATTTATTAGCAATATATCCATCTAATCACCCCTAATAATATAACTCATAATCAAAAATATTATCACATACCATCAGACCATCATATAGCAATTCTTCTGCATATTCACATCCTATTAAAGCTCCATTATAAGTATCTTTAGACGTTATTTTCTGAATCATATATTTATTTAAATATGTAACTTTTGATGCCATATTCATCTTAAATTGGCTCTTATATTGTTCTAACGCTAACAACTTCTTATCATAGATATCTGTAATATCAATATATAATTTATTACAATTATTTGATATTATATCTTGACTGTAATAATAAATATATTTACATCTATATACTGGACCAACATCTAAATATACATTTAAACTCGATTTTTTAAATGCACTTTTTATTAATTTATATGTCTCCTTATGGTCTGGATGATTATCTAACATATATGGAGAGATAATTATACTTGGACGATATTTTCTTATAGTATAAATAACCTTTTTTAGTTGCTCTGTAGAATTAGAAGATATCTCACAATCATTTATATCCAAGCAAATTCTCTCATTAATACCTAATAAAGCATTAGCTCGGTCAATTTCTTTTTGTCGTACTGTATTATTGCCATTTGCAGAACATTCACCTATAGACAAATCCACAATAATAATACTGTATTTATCCGAATGCTTAATAATTGTTCCACCAACACATAATTCAGCATCATCAGGGTGTGGAGAGAAAACTAATATATTTATCATTTTTATCCCTTCCTAAGAATTAAATTTAGTATTATACTTACCATTAAATTGGGAATAAAATAATTCATAATATCTGCCCTTATCGATCATAAGAGATTCGTGAGTTCCCCTTTCAACAATTTCTCCGTTATACAGTACTATAATTTTTGAATAGCTGTTCGGAATAATTCTATGAGTTGAAATAATGACTGTGCGTATTTTTTTCAGTTTTTCTATCGTCAGATAAAATTGTTTTTCTCCTTCGTAATCCAAAGAACTTGTAGGCTCGTCAAAAATAATAATATCGGAATTGCTTACTAAAGCCCGGGCTATTACGATACGCTGTCTTTGCCCGAAAGATAAATTGCTCCCAAGTTCCCCGACTGGGGTATCATATTGTTTTGGAAATTTCATTATAAAATCATGAGCGTTAGCAAGTTTTGCGGCTTTTTCAACTTCTTCGAAAGAAGGTTTTTTCCTCCTCCCCAGTGCCCCCAAAGCAATATTTTCTCCTATTGTTCTGTCAAATAGGGGAGTTTCTTGCTGAACATATGAAATATTACTTCTCCAGGAAAAAAGACTTGTATCATAAAAATTTTGTCCTTTCATAAAAATATTTCCCGATTGAGGCACCAATACCCCGAGGATTATTTTTATAAGGGTGGTCTTCCCTGAACCCGAATCTCCTACAATTGTAAGCAAATCATTTCTCATTATTTTTAGATTAATATCCTTTAGTATAAACTGACTTCTTGAAAATTTATAGTTAACATCTTTCAATTCAACCATAACATTATTAGTATAATCAATATTATCCTCTGTAATACCTTCTCTTTCTGCCCTATCGTCTTCTTGCTCCAAATCGATGACTTCAAAAATTCTTTCTGCCGATACGCTTACGGAGACTAAATAATTCCAAAATTCGCCAATCATTTTCAGCATATTGCTGACAAGGCTTTGTATTGGAATTGCAATCATCACATCGGGAAAATAAACATATTTTTTTTGAGATAAATAAAGTCCTATCAAAATATATCCCACTATGGAAATCATCTCAAATAAACTGCTGAAGAAAATGGCCAATTGATTTTTTGTTTCTGCTTTTAAACCTATTTTTGCCGCTGAAATACATTGTGAATTCAGATCCGAAATCATTTTTTCTTCCGAACCGTAAGTTTTTATTGTTGCTATGCCTTTAATTATATCCGTAAATTTCTGGGTTGTATTTGAATGTACTTTCATTGCATCGGTTTGCAGGTTTTGTATACTGCCTGAAAAAAATGATGAAACAGCGGCGGAGCACAGGCCAATGATCAGTGAAAATATTACCAGTCTGAAATCAATTAAAAAAATTGTAATCAAACCCAATACACCTGTTATTAAGGGTTCAATAATTTTAAGCCCAAGACCCTGAAAATAAAAATCCCCCAGTATATCACCGCAATCCTTAATTATTCTTGATAATAAATCCCCTGTAGATATGTTATTTAATTTATTTTCATCTTTACCGATCCATTTCTGTATTATTTTTTCTTGTAATTTGCTGACAAGGCTTATGCTTCCCCAGGCGTTTAATCTATATCCGAATATATTTGGAATTCTTAATAAAATCAAGGCAATAATAATTTGTATGATAAATTTCCAAGTGGAAATTCCTCTATAAACATTGTCAGTTACGGTACGCATAAGTATTCCGTTTAACAAAACCGTAACATACCATGGTATTGCCGTAATAACAGCTCCCAAGACGGATATTCCAAAGGTCTTTGAATCAAAAGTACATAATCTTTTTATTAATTTATATACTCTTTTCTTAGAATATTTTTCAGTCAAATCTATTCCTCCAAATATTGATCGTAATACAACTTTTTATATATTTTATTCTCCTTAAGAAGTTCCTCGTGATTTCCCTGCCCTACAATTCTGCCTTCATACAGAACCAATATCCTGTCAACACCTGTAATCGAAGATAATCTGTGGGATATAACAACTATTGTCGAAAAGATATCTTTCTTTAATAAATTGCTGATAAATTCCTTTTCGATTTTGGAATCCATCATGCTGGTAGATTCATCAAGGAGCATCAATTTAGGTTTTCTTAATAAGGCCCTTGCCAGCAATATTCGTTGACGCTGGCCTCCCGATATATTTGAGCCGTTTTCATCTAAAATGGTATTTAACCCATGGGGAAGCTTTTCAATCATTCCTTGTAAACCGGCTTTATTTACGGCTTCGGATATTTCATCGGAAGATGCTTCGGGTTTTGACAAAACAATATTTTTTAGGATGCTTCCTGGAAAAATATAAGAATCCTGACCGACATAACTTATAAGAGTTCTTAACTGGGAAACATCACAATGTTTAATGTCAACACCGCAGATCTTTATACTTCCTTCGTAGGAATTATATAACCCTTCCGACAGTTTGAATATTGTGCTTTTGCCTGATCCGCTTGTACCTACAATCGCAACTTTTTCTCCTTCTTTTATTTCAATGGTAATATCCTTTAAAACAAATTGATTGTTTTCATTCCCATTCTCAGGGTATTTAAAAGAAACGCTTTCAAAAGAAAGAACCGGTAATTTCGAACTAAAATCAATAAACCTGCTTCCGCTCTTCTCCTTTTGCACATCCCACAAAGGAAACAACCTTTTGCCGTAAGCTATCAGTCCGGGCAAATTAGCGAATACGGAATTTAAGCCCCGCAGTTCTTCCGAACCGAGGATTGAAAGGGAAAACACAGTGATGAATTTATCTACGGCAATATAATTATTAATTACAAGGGAAGATCCCACACCTGCTACCAATAAAGAAGGCAACTGAACGGCAACAGTTGAAGGGCTGAAAAATATGGGCAAAGACACCATTGCCTTTGTAAATCTTTCTATGCAAACTTCAAAGATATCTTTCATCCATTTCAAAACGACATTATTCAGCTGATACGATTTTATGGCAACAACATTGCCGACAATATCATTGATTTGTGCATCCCTCCTGCCATAAGATTCTCTGTATAGGGACAGGGGCTCTTCACTATGTTTATGAGCATTTATCTGGAAAAATAAAATTGCAGGGATTGATACGAGAAAAACCAATGCTATTCTAAGATTGGTAAATAACATTACAATTACGACTCCGGAAATAACGACAATCCTCCTCATTATATCCGGTAAAAATACCGATATAACCTGTGCCGCCCTCTCGGTATCGCTGCTGAATTTTCCGATGAGTTCACCTGTTTTCTGGCGATGAATCCGGCAGTAATCACCATATATATAATTTTGTGCTATAAGCAATTTATAATTTACAACAGATTGTTCTTTTATGTACGAAGAGAGGATTTTATTTAATAAATTTATAAGGGCACTTACAGACATACCTACAGCAATATAAACGATACCTTTGAATAATAGATTTTTATGAAAATCCACAGCATTGTCAATCACTATACCTAACCCATAAGAATAGATATAACCTGAGAAAAATAATATAATATACAAAAATATTAACATTATCATCCATTTTAACATCTTCGAAGCTTTAACCAACCTCTTTATGGATTTTACCGCTTCAAGAAAAACACCTTTATTACTCATCATAAACTCCTATTCATGTTTTCAAAAATTTCATCCGGTCTTGTCCAAAACAAAAAAATAAATTCATTGACATACTCATTATAATATAAATATAATAACTAATCAACATAAAATTTACGTTTTTGTTATTAATTTGTGATAATACCACTTTATAATTATCCTATGGAAATGTCATATTTTTTAGTTATTTCAATTTAATTTGCTTAGCTCCTCTTCAATCTCTTTTTTGTCCAATCTTTCAAATAAAATATCAAATTTAGCTATTGTAGCCCCTATTTTTAAATTAATATACTTCCAAGTTTCTGTATCACAATTCAACCAACCTTTAACTTTAGCCGATGAGAACGGTAAAAATGGCTGTAGTAAATTAGCAATATTTATTATAGCTGCTAAACAGTTATAAATAGTATTCGTACACCCAGCCCTATCTGTATTTATAGTAATCCAAGGACTCTTCTCATCAAAATATTTATTTATGCTCTTTATAAAATCAAAAATTTCATCTATTGCTGTCTTCAGATTGCCGTTTTCGATAAGATTACCAATCTCATAGTATAAGAGTTCAATTCTTGATTTTATATGGCAATCTATCTTACCATCCGGTATTTTATTTTCAAAATATTTTTTCACGAATACCAAGGTCCTGTTTACCAAATTTCCATACACACCTAATAATTCACCATTATTTCTATCGATAAATTCTCTCCACGAAAAGTCCGCATCCCTTTTTTGAGGACTATTTGCTATAAAAAAATATCTTAATGAGTCGGCATTATATTTTTCAATTATATCCAGAACCCACACCGCCCAGTTATTACTCGTTGATATTTTTCTTCCCTCTAAGGTAATATACTCACTGGAAATTATCCTACCAGGAAATTTGTTGATTCCGAGACCACTCAACAATGCAGGTAAGATTATAGTGTGAAAAGGAATATTATCTTTTCCGTGTATAAATAGTTATATAAAAAAACTCCCGAACCTAAGAAAAAATTCTTAGGAACGAGAGTTGAATTTCGCGTTACCATCCTAATTTGCCTGTACCTCACGATATAAGCCTCTTCAAGTACGTTATATAACAATGATTATACTCTATCGCTATAACGGGCAAACCCGGTGCAGCCTAAATCTAATGATCCCGGTGCACAACTCCAAGGCTATTTTCACTTCAATACCCTTTGTTTCTTCTCACCATAGGAAATTCTCTGTAAAAGTATTATTAAAGCTACTTTTCTTTGTATTTAAATTATTAGATATATTACAGTACATGCCCTCTATTTTATTCCATATATTTTTAATTTCCTTCACAATTTAAAAAACCTGCCATAGATGATTATTGATGAAATTGTTCCTAATGATGTAACTTTAGGCTGACAAAAGCGCCCTGCCGACTGAAAATTTTTGGTAAGCAGGACGGCTTGCGCCGTGAAGATTATTTCGCATTATCTTTGATTTGGTAAAACGCTATGATTACAAGCAAATTGATAATAATCTTGATGAATTTATCTAAACGTCTCCCTTTTATAAAATTTATTTTTACAAAATATAACAAGAACAGCAATGAATGAAACAGTTTGCGATATGGTTATTCTCACAATTTGCAGCTCATCTACATCTGTTATAGTGGAAATATGCAGTATATTGATAATTGTGTTGTTTAAAAAGTGATCTGCCATTGGCAGCCACAAAGAACCTGATATTTTTGTAAGCAGACAAAATTTGACTCCGGTAATGCCTGTTGTTACAACAAGCATAAGCATCATCATAAGCGTACCGCCAAAGCTTCTTTCTGCGTTCAAAAAGCTCCGCAGGGGTGCGGCAATATGCCAAAACCCGAACAATACGGATGAAAGGATTACCGCAATTAAAAATGAATATTTCTTTTCCGCAAGTTTTAAAAACAGTCCTCTAAAAACACCTTCCTCCATAACAACATTTATAATGTTGCCGATGACACAAATGGCAAAGAATAAGAGTCCTGTCTGATTACCTAAATTGCCATTGACAGAATAACTTGTCACATAAAGCTGCAACGATGGTGAGTTTCCTAACATAGAATGGATGGAATACTCGATCCCATAAGCCAACATATATGCACATACTCCAAGCAGCAATCCATATAGCACATTTTTAAGAGCTTTTTGGGGTTGAAAGCCGATTTCACTTGTGCGAATATGCAGATACTTTAACGCTATAAAAAGAATTCCAATTCCCATAAGCTTGTGTATAAAAGCTTCACCAAAAATACTTTAGTCAGTTCTGATAAACATATAAGATAAATCAACAGTATAATTCCAAACGTTGCTTGGGTGCGTTTTTTTCCCATTAACTCAACCTCCTGAACTTATTGAATTTACTTGGATTATATAAATTTCACCCATTTCCCACAAAGTTCACATTTGCAAGAGATTACTTTCCATATCCAGCATAACACAGTTCAGCCAATTTTTCTACGCTTTTCTAGACAGTATAGGCGGCTCATATTACGCTATGACTGGCAAAAATTAAAAATTAGCCTATCGCTGCCCAGCGAGCATGGTGCAGTACACAAGAAGAAAGGGACAAATCAAACTATTATGAATAATATGCCAGCCATGTTATATATTTTTTAGTTGAATTGTATATTCTGGCATATTATGAATGGCATGACTGAACTGTAACTTCCATCGTTCTGACATTCCTGTCCCAGCTTGATAAACTGCACTGAATCTGATACCATAAATTTACAGCTATATTATAATCCATTAATCGTGAAATCCAATTCATCCTCTGGTATTCCAATGGAATGCCCATATTCCAAGACCTTATCCCAAGTATTTTTATTTTACACAGATCATATTTAAATCAATAATTCAATCAAAAATATGTTCTATCAATATAATTTTTTTTCAAATTTTGTACATAATAAAATATTATGATGGAAAATCAAGACCTATTAAATCAGGGAATTAACCGGATAATTTTAATAGCGTCAGTTCCTGTTTGACCGTACCGACAATACTTTTTCATATCATAATAATATAAAATAAATTAGGAGGAATAATATGCTCTATTATCCGCATATAGGATACAAAGAAAAACGTACCACAGAACCGACTACGTTTCCGCCTCAGCATCAGACTATGCAGCCCGGATTTGAATATGTCATGTCTCCAAATCCGATTTTTGATAATCCCAATTATGTCGGAACCGAAAAATTACGCAATAAAGTTGCTCTTATTTCCGGAGGCGACAGCGGTATCGGCAAAGCTGCAGCAATTGCCTTTGCCAAAGAAGGAGCCGACATTTCCATAGTCTACTATAATGAACATGAAGATTCCAAGGAAACAGAAAAATACATCAATAATTTAGGAAGAAAATGTATTCTGATCTCTGGTGATTTAAGAGAAGAGGCATTTTGCAAAAAAGCAGTTGATGATACTATCGATGCTTTTAAGCACCTTGATATATTAGTAAACAATGCCGGAGTACAGTTCCCGCAAAACAGTCTGAAGGATATAACTGCGGAACAGTTTGAACATACTTTCCGTGTTAATATTTTTTCATTCTTTTATATTACAAAAGCGGCTCTTCCTTATTTAAAAAGCGGAAGTGCTATTATAAATACAACATCAATTACTGCCTACGCAGGCGATGAATTACTGATCGACTATTCTGCCACCAAGGGAGCCATCGTAAGTTTCACACGATCATTGGCAAAATCCCTCGTAGCACAGGGAATACGTGTAAACGGTGTGGCACCGGGCCCTATTTGGACTCCTCTTCAGCCTGCAAGTTTTCCTAAAGAATATATAACAACATTCGGCACGGATACTCTTATGAAAAGAGCCGGTCAACCTGTGGAACTGGCGCCAACTTACGTTTATCTGGCATCCGATGATTCTACTTATGTTACCGGGCAAATTCTTCATGTAGACGGAGGAGCTTCTATGAGTTCTTAACAAAAAAATAATAGGCAAAATATACAAATTCTCCTTCTTAGCAGATATTTATTTTAATTATTTCGGGCAGAACAGAATATCTACCCGAAATGATTTATTGATATTTATTTTAGTATATTATTTAATTTTTTATAGAATATCCATGTGACTTTATATTTTGTCAATATAACATACCATTTGATAAAATTATACTGTTATCTTTCATCTCATATAACTTTGGAATTTTACAATATCAGAAATTTCAGGAATTAAACCTGGATAAAAATGTCTGCAGCCTTGGGGTTTTAGGATTATCAAACAATTCATCCGGAGATCCTTGTTCAACTATTACTCCTTCATCAAAGAATACTATTCTGTCGGCTATTTCTCGTGCAAAATCCATTTCATGGGTTATTAAAAGCATAGTCATATCGGTGTCGTTGCCTTCGACAGCTATTTCTTTTATAACATCCAGCACTTCACCAACTAATTCGGGATCAAGAGCCGATGTAGGTTCGTCAAACAGCATTATTTTAGGTTTCATTACCAAAGCTCGTGCAATGGCAACTCTTTGCTTTTGACCTCCCGACAGTTGAACAGGATAAATATTTAATTTGTCTATTAAGCCGACTTTTTTTATCATAAGTTCGGCTTGTTTCTTAGCTTCTTTTTTAGACATTCCCAAAACCGTTATAGGGGCTTCCATTACGTTATTCAATACAGTCATATGGGGAAAAAGATAAAAATGTTGAAAAACCATACCAATATCCTTTCTCATTTCGTGAAGATGCTTTTCCTTTGCTCTGACTAATTTGCCGTTTATTTTTTCATGCCACAAAAGTTTGCCTTCAACTTCAATCGTACCGGATGACGGTTCTTCCAATGTCATTAAAAGTCTGGCTAAAGTCGTTTTCCCCGACCCGCTTGGCCCGATCAGAGCAACCTTTTCTCCCGGATAAATTTCAAAATCTATCCCTTTCAAAACTTTCAGATCACCATAAGCTTTAGTGATTTTATTATAACGAATTATAGGTTTTATTGTAATCACTCCTTTCTTTATTAAAATTTTTTATTTAATCGTACATCCAAGCTCTTTATTAATCTCGATGACGGATAGCTAAGTATAAAAAATATAATGCCTACTATTGTAAACCCTTCCAAATATTTAAAAGAACCCGCACCAATTATTTTAGCAGTCTGCAGAATTTCGACAAGTGTTATTGCAGATAATAGGGGAGTTTCCTTAAACATCGTAATTAAATAATTACCTAAAACGGGTAAAATAGGGGGTATAGCTTGAGGCAGTATTATTTTAGTCCAAGTTTCCATCCGTGTAAAGTTTAAAGCCTTTGCTGCTTCCCATTGGCCATGAGGCACATTTTCAATACCGCTTCTATAAACCTCTGACAAATAGGTACTATAATGAATTCCTAAACCTAAAATTCCGGCAGAAAGTGGCTCAAGTGTTAAACCGTATTCAGGAAATACATAAAAAATAAAATATAGTTGTACTAACAAAGGTGTATTTCTGATAAATAAGACTACCCCATTAGTTAAACGAGATACTGGCTTTATTCTTGATTTGGATAAAATAGATAATACTAAACCCAATACAAGAGCAAGAAAAAATCCTGCAAAGGTTGCTACAATAGTGATTTTTAAAGATGCCAATATTTTAGGTAGTATGTTTACAGCAAATTTCCAATCAAACATATTAAACCCTCCATACGGACAGCCTGCGTTCCAACATCTTAATACCATATGTTAAAGGTAAGGAAATAACAAAATATATAATTAAAAGCAAGCTGTAAATTTTTGTTGTTTCAAATGTAGAAGAATTAAGTATATTGGCATGATATGTTAAATCAGCAAGTGTAATCATAGACACAAGCGACGTGCTTTTTAACAGCTCTATCAGTTGATTGCCTAAGTTGGGCAACATCGTTGCAAATGCCTGAGGTATTATAACTCTCCGCATACTTTGAAATGAAGTCATATTTAATGCTATGCAAGCTTCTGTTTGCCCTTGAGGAATTGAATTAACCGCACTTCTGACAATTTCAGAACAATAGGCTCCAAAATTTAATCCTATAGCAAGAATAGCCGTAAATATTGCAGAAAATTTTATACCCAATAAAGGCAAAGCAAAATACAACCAAAAAAGTTGAACTAATAGAGAAGTCCCACGAAAAACTTCTACATACATTCCCGATATAATCCGTAATATTTTATATTTTGATAAACGTGCCAACCCTGCAGTAAATCCCAAAATAAAAGCAAGAATTGTAGAAAATAATGTAACTATAATTGTAACTTTAAGGCCTCCCTTCAAAAGGGAGATGAGCAGCTCAAATGTGCTCAACTATAACACTTCCTTCCAAATATAAATTAAATTATTTAATTAAATCTTTAATTGTAATATTTCCTGGAAGTTCATTTTCAGTAAACCCAAATGGTTCAATAATTTCAAGAAGTTTTCCTGATTCCCGAAGCTTCTTTAATTCTTTATTAAAAGCATCAACAAAATCCTGGTCTGACTTTCTGAATGCCGTTGCTCCGTAACCAATCACACTTTCACCATCAATAACAGGTTGTGTGAAATCCGTCACACGCTCAATTTTATCATCCTTTGAAGAGTCAAGAGTGGCCTGCAGTGACGGACCTGTTGCGGTAATTGCGTCTACTCGCCCTGATTGTAAAGCCGCCAGAGCCGAAGGCATATCAGGAACAGTGACAATGCGTTTCTTATCTAACCCGACAGCCACTAAGTAATCATATTCTATTGCTCCTCCCGGTACTGCAATTTTAGCAGAATCATGATTTGCAATGTCTTCATAACTGTGTAAGTCGAGAGGATTGCCTTTTTTCACGGCAATAGCTTCCCCAATTTTATATTCAGGATTAGCAAAACTTACATCCTTTGCACGTTCAGGTGTTACAAACATACCGGCAGTAACCATATCAAATCTTTTTGCTTTTAAGCCCGGAATTAATGAGCCGAATTCAGTCAAAATACCTTCAACCTTAGTGATGCCTAAATTCTCAAGAACTGCTCTTGCAACCTCCACCGCCTCACCTGTAAGCTTACCTTCCGCTGTTTGATATGCATATGGTTTCTCATTTGCAAACCCAATTGTTACAGAACCAAGCCTTTGCGCTTTCTCTAATGTCGTTTCGTTTTCGGGCGCCCCTTCTTTTGATTGTAAATTTTCCTTTGAATCTTGGCACCCTGTTAAAAATATTACCAGCAAACCGATTGATAATAGAACTGTTAATAAATTTGTTGCCTTTTTAAATTTTTTCATTTTTTTCTCCTTTCTATTTTAAATACTCAATAAAAAAATACTTAAAATATATTTTTAAGTACTCAGAAAATGCTGAAACAGCCCTATAATATTGGAATATTAAAATAGAAAAACAAAAAGGGCTTTTTATAGCCCAAAAGAAAAAACACGCATAATTGAAAAAACAGAAATGGTTAAATTTGTTTCATACGCTTACGAGGTTAGCTGACGGGTTCGGATAGAAACTACCCTATGTTTTAATAAAGCAAAACAATGCACCCCAACGTTGGTTCCCCCGTTTTCCTTTTGGAAATTCAGCAAAATATAACTTTACTGAGTTGTTTAACTTATAAAGATATAATTTAATAGACATATCTTAATGGATATAATTTAATAAAAATGGTAACACATATTATTTTTAATGTCAAGGCGAAAAATTCTCCGAACATAAATTTTGTATTAAGATTTAATCGAAATCCAATACCATTAAAATGAATTGATTATTCGGGTCTTTGACAGTTGAAGAATAAAAAAATCGCTAAAGTCATTGAAATGGCTTTATTTTTTTGTCAAATTTAAAATATTTATATTGCGGAATAGGCCGGAATGTGTTATAATATTCTTATATATAGGAGGTGTCGTCCATGAGGTTATCAATCTCTAAATCTAAAAATGCTACTTCACTTTATGTTAAAAAAGATGTTGTGGTCAATGGTAAAAGGACTACTAAAATAGTTGAAAAATTAGGCACTGTTGCCGAATTGGAAAAAAAGTTGGGCGGCGAAGATCCTGTTGAATGGGCAAAAAAATATATTGCTCAGATGAATCTCCTTGAAAAAGAAGGCAAAGAAACTGATGTTATTGCTAAGTACTCTCCATCAAGATTATTGAAAAAAGATGTTCAATTTAGTTTCAATGGTGGCTACCTATTCCTCCAGAAAATTTATCATGATTTAGGGATACATAATATCTGCAGCGAAATTAAAAAAAAACATAAATTCAATTTTAATTTAGATTCCATTCTTTCAAGGTTAATTTATGGCAGAATACTTTTCCCCGGTTCTAAACTGTCGACCTATGAACTTTCTTCTGAATTAATTGAACCGCCGGATTTTCAACTCCAGCATATATACAGGGCACTTGAAATCATTTCAAAGGAATCAGATTTTATTCAATCATCTTTGTATCAAAACAGTTTAAAGGTTTCTAAACGAAACACCGGGATTCTTTATTACGACTGCACTAATTACTTTTTCGAAATTGAACAATCAGAAGGACTAAAACAATATGGCTTTGGAAAAGATCACAAACCAAACCCCATTGTACAGATGGGAATGTTTATGGATGGTAACGGCATTCCTCTTGCTTTTTCAATCAGCAAAGGAAATACAAATGAACAGCTTACCTTAAAGCCTTTGGAAAAAAAGATTTTGTCAGACTTCAATGTTTCAAGATTTGTGGTATGTACTGATGCAGGGCTTGCGTCTAATGCTAACAGGAAATTCAACGATAAAAACGATCGTGCTTTTATTACAACTCAATCGATCAAAAAATTGAAAAACTATCTTAAAGACTGGGCTCTTGATCCGAAAGGATGGCATCTTTCAGGAGATGATGGGGTCTACGATATCATGGAGCTTGATGAAAAAAATGATATTGAAAAAATATTTTACAAAGAACGCTGGATAAAAGAAGATGGATTAGAGCAAAGATTGGTTGTTACATATTCAATAAAATACAGAAATTATCATAGAAAGATACGCAGCTCGCAGATTGAACGTGCTATGAAATTGATAAATACAAATCCAAAAGCAAAATTAAAGAAGGCAAATCAAAATGACTATAAAAGATTCATAGAAAAAAAACATTACACTTCTGATGGGAAACAAGCAAAAAAAGAGATTTACAGCATAGATACGGATCTTATATCAAAAGAAGAAACATATGACGGTTTCTATGGTGTATGTACAAATCTTGAAGATGATGTTGATATAATCGTCAAAGTAAACAGAAAGCGCTGGGAAATTGAAGAATCATTCAGGATTATGAAAAGTGAATTTAAAGCAAGGCCTGTACACCTAAGCCGTGATGACAGGATTGAGGCACATTTTATGACCTGTTTTATGGCTTTATTGATCTATAGGATATTGGAGAAAAAATTAGAAGAGAAGTTTACATGTAGTACTATTATCAACAGCTTACGTAAAATGAATTTTAAATTAGAAGAGGGAGAAGGATATATTCCCATATACACCAGAACAGATTTTACTGATGCCTTGCATGAGGTATTCGGATTTCGTACTGACTATGAAATCGTAACATTAAAACAAATGAAAAAAATTTTTAAGCTGACAAAAAATCGATAAACATTCCGCACTTTTATATTAATCTATAAAAGCTTGTATCCTATTGTTTTCAATAGCCTACAAGCTTTTTCTTTTCTCCAACTGTCAAACTTGGGATTATACCGTATATTATATCTAAAGTAAATATAATTTATAATTTTATATGTTGTATCAAGACAAACAGTAAGCCAACAGAAAACCAATCAGACAGTCCCCGATCTTATCAAAGCAAAACTATTAAGTCAATCATATAATGTCAGATACTATTATCTCATAAAAGGAAGCCCATTGGCGCGGATGTCACAAACATAGAAATATTATCAGATGAAATATCGACCGGACGAGTATTTAGAGCAAAAACAAATAATCAGAAGGCAGGACGAATTTTAAAAATCTGTTCTGCCTTCTTAAGTTATTGTGATAATGCATCTATTTTCATTTCAATTTCTTTAAGTTCATTTACTATGCGATTACGTTGACGTATAAAACCTGTCAATGCAAAAATAAATTCTTCCTCGGGTGTATTTTCTTTATAAATATTAAATACATGTTGTAGTCCTATAAATGGTTTAGACGGAAAAGTGTCATCAAATTCATATCTACTTCCCGACGAATATATTAAACGATTTAATCCTCCGCCTGCAATTTTTATTAGTTTATTTATTTTTTCTACTGATGCATCTTTTTTTAGTATACTTAACAACTTGTCTCTTAATGATGATAAAGAATCCAATATTGGATTAAAATTAAACGAATCATCTGAATTTTTTGCTAAGATTTTAATTGTATCTTCCTGCTTTGAAAAGAAAGCTTCAAAGTCTGCAGGAAGCAGTTTAGAAGTAACGAATTTATAAACAGTAGCTATATTCAATTGAGAATCACGTATTAGCATATCCATATCTAACTTATCCAGATTATCAAATTCAGAGTGCCACCACCAGCCACCTCCAGAACCAGGACAATTATAAATTTTTTTATCCCTAATAGGCTCATATTTATACATTATATGATATGGTATATCTGCTCCCCAAAATGACTGATCTGCACCTCTTGGTATTTCAAGTAAATTTTCCGGACAATTACCTGTAAATTCCTTAATCAACTCTTTTGTAAAACTTTCCCCTTCAAGTATAGTAGTCCTCGGAAGTACAACTTCTGCACCTTGTGAACCTGGTGAATCTATGTTTAGATGTGCTATACAATTATCGTGAAGGTCAAACCAGAAATTATCACAAAACCATGAAGAACCGGCATATCTTCCATTGGAATGTCCCGGCCAAAATGCAACCTTTATACCTCTTTCAAGATTTTTGGAAATATTATTAAACAGTCGTGCAATTTCCATACATACGGCATTTCCCACAGCATTATCTGTAATACCTTCATACCACGAATCATAATGACCTGATACTAAAACATATTCATCAAGTTTTCCTGGTATATAAGCTACGGGAAGACTAACTAAACCGGTTTTATATTCAACCAAAGACTGAATTAGTACCTTTACATCATCTCTCGAAACACTATCAATTAAACTCAGCCCATCTGCTTTTCTAATTCCTATAACTGGTATCTTAGGAATCCATTTAAAACTTTCAAGTGTAGGAGTTCCCCAAACTGGTCCTACAGTCTCTTCATGGATAACTTCTTCTTCAGTTTTCCATATATGAATTATCCCTTTTGCTCCGTAGAATTCAATCTTTTTTACATAGTCCTCAGAAAAATTCCAGCTCAGCACAACTTTTCCTCTAAAATTTAAATACCAATCACGTTCTTCATTTAGGCACAACTGTGGATCTAAACTTTTACTATCATATATTAGATCTCCCGTTATACCCTCGGGACAATTTAGGCTAAAGGATCGTGGTTTTGATAAAATTTCAGTTTTGTTATTCTCCGTAAATACTGTCAATACACTTTTTATTGGATTGCTAAAATAGCCTACAAACTCATATCTTTCATAACTAACACCATAATGTTCCAACTGATTGCAAATATAAGATGCTGCTTCTTCGCAATCATCTGTTCCTGTCAGCCTGTTTAAATGGCTAAAGTATCGAATTAAATCTTCCATGTTTTTCTTACTGACACCATTAATTAACTCATAATATAACTTGTTCTTCATCGGTTCTCACCTCTGAGTTTGTTTTTTAGGATATTATAATTCACTGTTTTTCAACTTTTCCTTATTAAATTCTTCGCGTATTTTTATCATTAATTTATTATCCGTAATTAAATCATAGGCGGTCATGGATAAAATCTTGGCTGCTAAAAGTAAGGCATTATGTGCATCATCTGATTTGCCTTTTTCTACCCATTCCTTACTGTGAGAAGGAACCCCTTTCTCTACAAAAGGTACACGAATGCACGAGCCTGGCACATTATACATGACAGAAGCAAAATCTGTTGAGCCGGTCCTCTCACGAGGAGGTGATATCCTGCTGGCACCTGCAATTTTAGCATTTTCCATTAGCAGATCATTAAGCGACATTACAGGTATTTTATTATGAAAATCTACAATCTTTTTAATGGTATATGATGTTTCTGTCATTAATGCAGCTCCGTCAAATATTTTTATCCCTCGTTCTATTACATTATCCAGATATTTTCTGCTGTATGAACGAAATTCAAATCGCGCTGATGAATTTTCAGGTATAGCATTTACACTGCTTCCTCCATCTTCAATAATTCCATGAATTCTAACATCGTCACGAACATGGCCACGTAAATAAGCCAATCCGTTAAATGAAAGAATTATTGCTTCCAGAGCGCTTCTCCCCTTCTCCGGCGCTATGGCCGAATGAGATGATATTCCTTTAAACGTTACAACATATTCCGAAAGTGCCAATGACCTAATATCAGTAATCGTGGCATCCCCACCATGCATCATTAAAGCTACGTCCAAATTTTTAAAAGCTCCGTTTTTTAACATAATTGTTTTACCGCCTTCGGCAGTTTCCTCGGCAGGTGTCCCTATTACTTCTATAATGAACGGATTTTGAAGATTTGCTTCCTTTAATGTTATGGCAGCTCCAATTACACTCGGCCCTTGAAGATGATGAGCACAGCCATGACCTAATTTCTCAAGTGCATCATATTCGCACAAAAATCCAATGCAGGGGCCACCTTCACCATTTTTATAAACAGCCCGAAATGCAGTTTGTAATCCACCGTATCCTATTTCAACTTCAAATCCATTTTGCTGTAAATATTCACTTAACACCTTGCATGCTTTATACTCATTGTATCCTGTTTCCGGATTGTCATGAATATAATCCGCAATCTCAAAAAGTTTTTCTTTTTTATCTATTAACGAACTCATTAATAATTCTTTTGCATTATTAATTTGTCTCATAAGTATTTTTTAACACTCCTTTCTTTAAAATATTAATATCCTATTAAGGGAGCAAGTAAAATAAATACTGCACCTATTAACAGCCATAAAACTTCGAGTTTCCAAAAGAATTTAAACCATTTGTCAAATGGAACTCTACCAACAGAAAGTGCTCCCATCGTCGCAGATGATGTTGGTAATATAGAGTTGGTAAAACCATCAGGCAATTGAAAAATCAGTACCGATGTTTGACGGCTGATTCCAAGTAAGTCGCTTACAGGAGTCATTATCGGCATACTTACCGTTGCTTGCCCAGAACTAGAACCTATCACCAAACTAACCAAAGTCTGAGCTATATACATACCTATAAGTTGTAATGATGATGGTAATTTATTCAATCCTATAAATAGATCATTAATTATCGTATCTATTATAGATGTATCTTGCATAACTATAAAAATAGATCTGGCTAAACCTATTATTAAAGCTCCAAATGTAATCGACTTAGCTCCGGTTACAAATATTTTTGCAATTTTACTCGGGCCATATCCTGCTGCAAAACCACTCGCCACACCCATGGTAAGAAACATAGCTGCCATTTCATCAATATACCACTCTTTTCTTGAAATTCCCCAAATCAGCACACTCAAGCCAATAATTAATACCGCTAAAACATAATAATGGTATTTCTCCAGCTTTGGTACTTCCTTTTCTGATTCATTAAATTCCATTTTTATATCAGGTACATCATAAACAACACTCTTACTTGGATCAGCTTTAACCTTATTAGCATACTTAAGTATATAAATACTTGTTACAACAATAAGTACGACTAAAATGATCGCTCGATACCACATACCTGAATACAAAGGAACCTGCGCTATAATTTGAGCCAAACCTACTCCAAAGGGGTTCATTAATCCGGCTGTATATCCTATTCCTGCACCAAGGGTAACCATGGCAGTACCGGTAATAACGTCATATCCTAATGATCGAGCCATCAAAATACCAATCGGTACAAATACTAACACCTCTGATGACATACCCATAGTAAACCCGCCTATTGAAAATATGCTCAAGAAAATCGGAACTACCCATCCTTCTTTACCTTTTAATTTTGACGCCAATCTACCTGTAAAAACATTTATCACATTTGTACTGTTTATTATTTCAAAAGCGCCGCCAATTATAAATATAAAGAAAATAATATCACTAGCATCAACCAATCCTTTAAATATAAAAACAGGTATCTCATATATCTTTACCGGATTGGCTTTAACTAAATGATAACTGCCTGGCACTATTAAAGTCTCGCCGGAGGCTTTATTCTCAACACGGTCAAACTCCCCTGCCGGTATAAGATACGTAAGAGCAACTGCAATTAAAACTAAAATAACGAGTAGCACATACGTATGCGGCATTTTAAATATTTTTTTACGTACTTTTTTTGGCTTTGTTTCCATAGATACACCCCCTATATTGATTATTGATAATTAATAAATCATTTTATAAAATTTATTACTATAAAAAGATATTGTATCACTTCCTTTCCACAATAGTAACCTAATATATATTATCAAACCTCCTCGGAGCAAAATTATTCGAAATATAAAACCGCCCTTCTAAAAATACCAACTGAGTTTATTCAACATTATAAATTACATCCATTATTGAACCGTCTCTATATTCAACCACACCTATTACTTTATCGCCAAATTTGATTGTTTCCGGTTTTCCCGTAATTCTTTGTGCCTTGTCCCTCAATTCTTCAATTGTAACTAAAGGAAGCCCTTTATTACTAAGTAATTCTAATAGTTTTTGATTCTTAGGATTTACTGCAATTCCCCTATCAGTAATAACTGCATCTACACATGTACCTGGAGTTACAACAGTTGTCACTTTATCTACAATAATAGGAAACCTCTTTCTCATTAATGGCGTCACTATTACAGTCAGTTTAGCTCCGGCCGCTACATCAGGATGTCCTCCCACCGCTCCGATAACATCACCCGTTGATGCGGTAATAACGTTTACATTATAATTAACATCTACCTCTGTAGCGGAAAGCACGGCAATATCTAATTTATCAACTACACACCCTTTATTGTCGGGATTAGCATACATATCCGCACTCATCTCTATATGATTTTTATTTCTCCCATATGAATCGACAGCAACTTTGTCAAAAGTTTGAACATCCAGCAGAGATCTAAACAGACCATTTTCCAGCATTTCAACCATATATGATGTAATTCCGCCCAGAGCAAATGATCCAACTATATTATTCTTCAACATATATTCCCTTAAATATTTTGCAACAGCTAAAGATGAACCACCGCTTCCTGCCTGGAATGAAAAATTTTGTTTTACCAGACCTGATTCAATTAATACTTTACTGGCGTAATCAGCAATCAATAATTCCCGTGGATTACTTGTAACACGTGTGGTTCCTGTTCCGATTAATTCTGTATTTCCTATGGAATCAACTTCTACTACATAATCAACAAGAGTTTGATTTATACTAATCGGATATGCGGGATAATCGACTAAATTATCTGTTATGGCAATTACTTTATCAGCATAAAGCGAATCTATCATAGCATAACCCATAGATCCAAACGATGACTTGCCGCACTGTCCATTCATATTACCCATTTCATCACAGCAAGATGCTGCAATAAAAGCGACATCTATTTTTATATCGCCTGATTTTATTGCCCTTACCCTTCCTCCGTGAGTTCTGAATATAACCGGTGTCTTTAATATACAATTCTTGCTAATCTCCCTTGCCAAACAACCTCTCAATCCACTCGTTTGTAAACCTGTAATTGTACCATCTTTGATATATTCAACAAGGGATTCATGAGCCTGGGTTAAAGATGATGCTAATATTGTCAAATTTTTTATTCCCATAGATGATATTTCTTTCATCACCATATTTAAAACATAATCACCATTTCTTAAATGATGATGAAAGGAAATAGTCATACCATCTTTTAAACCGGATTTTATTATTGCATCTCTTAATGAAGGCAATAATTTACTCTTATTCTCTCTTTTATTTTCATTATTAATATTAACAATTCCGCCTGATGAATGTTTTTTTACTCCATAAGGCTTTATTTCACCAATTCCTTCTATATATGTCGGTATTTTTCTTCCGACCTCATTTATCATATAATCCAATCTTTTCACTTCCTATTCCTTAATTTCTGCAAGCTCTAAAATTCTCTCCGCTTTCTTTATAATAGGTACGTCAATCATTTTCCCATCAACTAATACTACTCCTCTTTGCTCTTTCTCCGCATCCACAGCGGCTTTAACAATTTTTTCTGCTTTTTCAATTTCTAATGGTGACGGTGAATATATTTTTCGTACTTCCATAACCTGAGTCGGATGTATACAGGATTTACCTGAAAACCCCAAAAACTTTGCTTCTTGCGTTTCCTTTATAAAACCTTCAGTATCCTTAACATCAGACCATACCGTATCAATGGAATCTATGCCAACGGTTGAAGCCACAAGAGGAATATAGCTTCTTGCATAAACAAACTGTATACTATTTTTTGTTCTATCTGTCCCTAAAGAATTGGTATAATCCTCTGCTCCAAAGGATATTGATGTCACCCTTTTACTTGATTTGGCTATTTCAAAGGCATTCAAAACGCCTTTTGGTGTTTCTATAGCGCATTGAATTTTTATTGTACCATTCTCAATACCCATATCCTTTTCTATACTACTAAGCAATGCATCGAGCCTTTCAACATCTTGTTTATCTTCACACATCGGTAATCTAATATTTCTGATACCTGCTTTAACAGTCTCCCAAACATCACATTCGCCGAACTCCGTCGTAAGCTGATTTATTCGTGCATAAATTTCTATATCATCAAAATCTAAAGTTTTTATTGCTTCACATAATAAATCTCTTGCCGAGTCCTTTTCAGAATATAGTATAGAGTCCTCCAAATCAAATATTATACAATCAGGCTTATATATTGGAGCATCAATATACATCTTAGGTTCATTAGCAGGGCAGAACAGCATAGATCTTCTGAGCTTTTTCATTTAACATCCCTCCATGCTCTTTTAATTGCAGTCTTTGTTCTCGCCTTAATTGTAAAATCTAAGCTGTTAAAATCATATACCTCTATCAAAGCGTTTTTAACTTTCATTTCATAGGCAGCTTTTGTCGCAGCTGTTTCTATATGTTTACCAAAAAGCTTATTAACTTTGCTTTTAATTTTTACTTCAATCCCTCCATTATCTCGTAAGTTAACGTTTACTACACAGTCCTGTTTGCCTTCTTTACCAGCTGATCCAAACAATGTCAGTACCTCCTGCTAAATAATTAAATTTTCTTTTACTTTTATTTGTTCTATAAATACTTTATTATGGATACATGTATCCACGTATCCATAATAAAACGAATCTATATGTTTGTCAATACTTTTTATATAAGATAAACCAGCAATATTTATTAATTTATCTTAGGCTGTAAAGTTAGTGTAAAATTACAGTAGGGAAATAGAATATATTTCCATATATAGTTGAAA
>ENA-UOOK01002513-UOOK01002513.1-fermentation-metagenome-genome-assembly--contig:-NODE-2513-length-22404-cov-5.973422_pt1 | contig 22404 bp, 20 predicted proteins | sample MGYA00245777_ERZ724023 | MGnify/ENA primary metagenome ERZ724023 (study PRJEB28704, sample SAMN03018312) | fermentation metagenome | biome: anthropogenic terrestrial biome; feature: soil; material...
TTTACCGAACTCTATTTTAAAGTCAATGAGCTTAATTCCTCTTTCCATGAAATATTCCTTCATCAGCTCGTTTATTTTAAGAGTCTTTGCGGAAATATCAGAAAGCTCCTCCTTGGTGGCAAGACCTATGGCTGTAATTTGCATATCATTAATCATAGGGTCTCCCAATTCATCGTTTTTATATGAAAATTCTAAAATAGGACTTAAAAGCAAAGTCCCCTCTTCAACTCCGTATTTTTTTGAAAAACTGCCTGCGGCAACATTTCTTACAATAACCTCCAAGGGAATTATAGAAACCCTTTTAACGAGAGATTCCCTGTCACTGAGCTCCTCTATAAGATGTGTTTCGATTCCGTTTTCCTCAAGATACTTAAAAATCACATTTGTCATTTTGTTGTTTATAACGCCTTTTCCTAAAATTGAACCTTTTTTAAGACCGTTAAATGCAGTTGCATCATCCTTGTATTCAATAATAAGAAGGTCTTCATCACTTGTTCCAAAAACCTTTTTAGCCTTTCCTTCGTAAAGCATATCAAGCTTTTCCATCAGAGTACCTCCTGAATAATTTTGGATATTAAATCCAAAATTAATTTTACATAAGTAAGGTTAAATATGCAACATTTTTTTAGTATAATAAGAAAAAATTATTTGGTATCTTTTTTTAAAGCATGAAATATGATACAATATAAAAAATCAGTTTTTAATTTGGAGGAATTATGGGGACACTATTTGGTACGGATGGAGTCAGAGGAGTTGCAAATAAAGATTTATCATCTGAATTGGTATATAAATTAGGAAGAGTAGGAGGATACTTTTTAACTAAGGGCAAAAAAAGACCAAGGATGGTTGTGGGAATGGACACGAGAATATCCGGAGATATGCTTGAAGGCGCGCTGTCTTCGGGACTTAATTCTGCGGGAATTGACGTGCTGTATCTTGGAATATTGCCCACACCTGCCGTAGCGTGCATGATTAAAATACTTGATGCCGACGGAGGAGTAATGATAACCGCATCCCACAATCCTGTTGAATATAACGGAATAAAGTTTTTCAATGAGAAGGGGCTTAAGCTTACGGATGAAATGGAAAACTCAATTGAAGAATATATAATTAATAATATGGATATAGATTTCTGCCCTGTTTCCGGAGAATTAGGAAGAAAAATACCAGTTGAAAATCCATTAAGAAAATATATGGACTTTTTGAAAAATACCATAGATGTAGATTTAACCGGAATGAAGATTGCGATTGACTGCGGCAATGGAGCGGTATACAAGCCGGCGCCGGAGCTTCTCCATGAGCTGGGGGCACAGGTATATGTAATAAATAATGAACCGAATGGAATAAATATAAATGTTAACTGCGGATCTACCAAGCCTGAAGAAATTCAAAAGCTTGTTTTGGAAACAGGAGCGGATGCAGGAATATCATTTGACGGGGATGCGGACAGATTGATTGCATCGGATGAAAATGGAAATATTGTTGACGGAGACCATGTTCTTGCAATATGCGGTACATATTTGAAGGAAAAGGGAAAATTAAGAAGAAATACCATAGTGGGAACTGTTATGACCAACATGGGTCTCGATATATGCCTTAAGGAAAATAGCATTGATATAATAAAAACCAAGGTCGGAGACAGATATATTTTGGAGGAAATGCTGAAGGAAGGCTACTCATTAGGCGGCGAGCAGTCTGGACACATAATATTTTTGGATTACAATACCACGGGGGACGGACTTTTGACGGCTATTCAGCTTTTAAGCGTTATGAAGCAAAAAAATACGAAGCTTTCCAAGCTGGCGGCAAAAATGAAGAATATGCCGCAGGTATTAAAAAATGCACATGTTTCGGAAGAGAAAAAGAATGATTATTTAAGCGATGATATAATAAAAAATAAAATAGAAGAAATAGAAAAGCATTTTGATAACAAGGGAAGAGTGCTAATAAGAGCATCAGGCACCGAGCCCCTTGTCAGAGTGATGATTGAAGGAGAAAATCAGGAAGAAATAAATAAATACGCCGGAGAAATGGCAGCCCTGATAGAGCAAAGATTGAATTGAAATAGGGAATTGGCTGTAAAAAAGGAGGTTCTCCGCAGTGGCATAACAGGAGAACCTCCCCCTAAAAAGGATTATATGTTTTATCCTAATTTATCCCCCTTATTAACAGGTTTTTGAGGAGTTATCAATACGACTCCCTGTTCTGCATAAACACCTAAAACTAATGCTTCTGACATGAAATCAGCAATCTGACGAGGCGGGAAATTTACTACTCCCAAAACCTGAATACCCACGAGCTCTTCCGCAGTATAGCATTCCGTAATTTGTGCACTTGATTTCAGAATACCAATATCTGTGCCATAATCCACCCATAGCTTATAAGCCGGGTTTTTTGCTTTTTCAAATCTTTCCGCCTTAATTACCTCTCCCACTCGTATATCAAGCTTTAAAAAATCATCAAAGACAGCCATAACCACACCACCAATCATTTTTTTTATTTATTTTTATTATATTACAATTCTTGTCATAAATACAACACGGTTTTATGATAAAGTATAATCTTATTAAAAGTTTCAACATTCTTTCAAAACTTCAGGATATACCATTGTCCCACAGAGGTACTTCCATATAGGGAACATAAATTGAATGCTCCTTCGGCTGATGATAAACGATGATTGATTTTAAAGTGTATGAAGGGTAAGGAATAAGCTTTGCTTCTGCCCTTTTTCTTATTTTATCAATATCTATTTTCCGTTTCGGTCTTTGCTTCACTATGGTTAAATGCGGCGTAAATCCTCTTTTTTCCTGCTGCAAATTCAAGCTTTCATATATTTGCTTATTTAGATTTATTAAATCGAGAGAATGAACACTTACATACAAAACCCTGCTTCCAAATTGCCCGAGATCCACTAATTTTACATTAAAGGGTTTTATTTTTTTGCATACTTCCGCTATATTTCCGATAAAAACGTCCTCGTCCGGAAGAGCGGGAGGCGGAACTAAGGTAATGTGAGGCTCTGTGGTGAAGAACCTGAATTCGGCTCTGAACAGCTCTATTTTATTTTTGTAGTTTTGTGGTATTGGAGCTCCTATGAAATATTTCATGTATACATCCTTTATTGTTTTATTTTTATTATATTTTTTATTTTAAAAAAATCAAGTATATATTATAATAAATACAGTTTGATTACTTAGATTATTCCTTATCTTCCATATATATAAAGTTCTAATTTTTATATGGCGAAATAATCAAGGGCATAATATAATGAATAGACAAAATAATTAACTTTAGAGGAAACCGTGAAAAATATTGAACTTATTGATTATTCTGAATTTTTTATAAAATGCATTGAAATGTGGGGACCTGCGGCAGGCATATTGTTTCCCACGCTGGAAGCATTTTTTCCAATATTGCCCTTGGTCGGTTTTGTAATAATTAATGTTGCAGCCTTTGGATTTTTTTTCGGCTACCTATATTCATGGATTGGAAATTGCTTGGGCTCCTTTCTTCTATTTTTATTTTTGAGAAAAGTAGGAGGAAAAAAATTAATTACTAAAATAAGCAGCAGCAAATATTGCGCAATATTGGATAAAATAAAGAAAAAGGAATTAAACATACTGTTTTTATTGTACTGCTTTCCCTTTGCACCTTCATTTTTATTGAGCGGCTCCGCGGCTTTGACAAATATGTGTACTAAGGAATTTATTGCGGTATTGCTTCCTTCAAAATTGGTAATGCTTTTATCCCTTGCCTTTATAGGGGAAAATGTAAGCTCATTTTTTGAAAATCCCTCGAAATCAATATTTTTTATTGTATTTATTTTGCTTGCAAATTTGTTGGGCAAATATTTGTTTGAAACGTATGAGCGGAAACACAGGAAAACCTAATAGGTGACTTTTAATATTATATAGTGTATAATTAAGTATGAAGTATGATCTGAACAAAAAAATTATGCCTTACATGGGTAAGGCATAATCGTATTTATAAAAAAACAAGGGGGAGAGGGAAGTTAATTAGTATTCACTACTATTAACTTATGTATACATTTTACCCGCAAAAGCTTTAAGTAATCTTAAAATTACAAATTTTATAAAATAATTTTGGAGGTGTTCAAAATGTCAGATAATTTAAGCATTTTTGGTGCTATGACAATCAAGCTCGGCGACGAACTGCCTGAATATCCTGTTTTTAAGAAGGGAATAAGGCGTGCTCCCAAAAGGGAAGTTACTTTAAATGAAAGAGAAATAAAGCTTGCATTAAAAAATGCATTAAGGTATATTCCCGAAAATCTCCATGAAGCATTGGCACCCGAATTTTTGGATGAATTAATGACTCATGGAAGAATTTACGGCTACAGGTACATGCCCAAGGAAAGAATTTACGGAAGACCCATAGATGAATATAAGGGGAAGTGCACTGAAGGAAAAGCATTTCAGGTTATGATTGACAATAATTTAAATCATGAGGTTGCGCTTTATCCCTATGAATTGGTTACCTACGGGGAAACGGGTCAGGTATGTCAAAACTGGATGCAGTATCGGCTTATAAAAAAATATTTGGAAGAATTAACGGAGGAACAAACATTGACGGTTATGTCCGGTCATCCCTTAGGATTGTTCAAGTCTCACAAAAGCAGTCCAAGAGTTATAGTTTCAAACGGATTGATGGTAGGAATGTTCGACAATCCTCAGGACTGGTCAAAGGCAACGGCAATGGGCTGTTCAAGCTACGGACAGATGACGGCGGGAGGCTGGATGTACATAGGACCTCAGGGAATTGTTCACGGAACATTCAATACATTGATAAATGCGGGGAGAAAAGAATTAGGAATACCTCAGGACAAGGATTTGGCAGGTCATCTGTTCATAACCTCCGGTTTGGGAGGAATGAGCGGAGCCCAGCCTAAGGCGGTTGAAATTGCAAACGGAGTGGGAATAATTGCAGAGGTGGATTATTCAAGAATTGAAACAAGACTCAATCAAGGGTGGGTTTCAAAGGTAACGGATAATCTTAGGGAAACTTTTGACATAGCAAAGGAATATATGGATAAAAAACAGACTATTTCCATTGCATATCACGGCAATATAGTTGATTTGCTTGAATATGCCGTGGACAACAACATTAAGGTAGATTTGCTGTCTGACCAAACTTCGTGCCATGTGCCCTATGACGGAGGATATTGTCCCAAGGGACTTACCTTTGAGGAAAGAACCGAAATGCTGAACAGCCACAGAGAGAAATTTATACAGCTGGTTAATAAATCTTTGGCGGAGCATTATAAAGCAATAAAAACTTTGGTTGACAGAGGGACGTATTTCTTTGATTACGGAAATGCCTTTATGAAGGCAGTCTTTGATTCGGGAGTAAAGGAAATAGCTAAAAACGGTGCAGATACAAGCGAAGGCTTCATATTCCCGTCCTATGTGGAGGATATAATGGGACCCATGCTTTTTGACTACGGATACGGACCCTTCAGATGGGTTTGCCTCAGCGGAAAGCCCGAGGACCTTCATAAGACAGATTTGGCGGCAATGTCTGTAATAGATCCGGACAGGAGAGGTCAGGACAGAGATAATTATATATGGATCAGAGATGCGGAAAAGAACAAGTTGGTTGTGGGAACTCAGGCAAGAATCCTCTATCAGGATGCCTTGGGAAGGCGCGATATCGCCCTTAAGTTCAATGAAATGGTCAGAAACGGTGAAATAGGTCCCGTAATGCTTGGAAGAGACCACCATGACACAGGAGGAACAGATTCTCCTTTCAGAGAAACTTCAAATATTTACGATGGAAGCAACGTTACCGCTGACATGGCAGTTCACTGCTTTGCGGGAAATGCTGCAAGAGGAATGTCCTTGGTTGCCCTCCATAACGGCGGAGGCGTAGGCGTAAGCAAGGCAATAAACGGAGGCTTCGGTCTCGTGCTCGACGGAAGCCGGAGAATAGACGAAATAATCAATGCATCGATTCCCTGGGATGCAATGGTTGGCGTTTCGAGAAGAAGCTGGGCGCGAAATGAGCATTCCATTGAAACAACCATTGAATATAATAAAAAATTTGAAGGAACAGACCACATAACCATACCATTTGTGGCTAAGGATGAATTAATAGAAAAAACATTGGAGAAGTATAAAAACAGGGGAGAGTAAAATGGATAAAATTATAGAATGTGTACCTAATTTCAGCGAAGGAAGAGATTTGGCAAAGGTTGATAAAATTGCGGAGGTTTTCAGAGGGAGAAAAGGAGTTAAGCTTTTAGATTATTCAAGCGATGAAGACCATAACAGATCTGTGGTAACCATTGTAGGAGAGCCTTGTGAGGTTGGCAGAGCAATGGTGGAAGCAATAGGAAGAGCAGTTGAGCTGATTGATTTAACCAAACATGTGGGACAGCATCCACGAATGGGAGCGGTGGATGTTATTCCCTTCATACCCATAAGAAATGTAACCATTGAGGAAGCTGATAAATTAGCAAGGGATGTGGCAAGGGAAGCGGCGGAAAAATACAGCCTTCCGTTTTTCCTTTATGAGAAATCCGCAACGGCTCCTCACAGAGAAAATCTTTCCAACGTAAGAAAGGGTCAGTTTGAAGGAATGAATGAAAAAATGAAGGATGCTTTGTGGAAGCCGGATTTCGGTCCCGATACAGTTCATCCCACGGCAGGGGCTGCGGCAATTGGTGCAAGGATGCCGCTCATTGCTTATAACGTAAACTTATCAACCTCGGATTTGGAAATAGCAGATAAAATTGCAAAGCAGGTAAGGCATCTGAACGGAGGCTTCAGGTTTGTAAAGGCTATGGGCGTTGAGCTGAAGGACAGGGGAATTGTTCAGGTATCAATGAATTTAACGGACTATACAAGGACTTCAATCTATCGGGTATTTGAAACAATAAAAATGGAGGCTTCAAGATACGGGGTAAATATTGTGGGAAGCGAAGTTATTGGCTTGCTTCCGATGCAGGCATTGGTCGACACGGCAGATTATTATCTCCGTTTGGAAAATTTCAAATACGACCAGGTGCTGGAGACAAGGCTATGAACAGAGTAATTATAAAAAACGCGTCGGAGCTGGTCACCTGCAAAGGCAAAGCCCCGAAGCACGGCAGGGATATGTCCGATATCGTCATCATCAGTAACGGGTGCGTCGTTATAGAAAACGATATAATTGTCGATGCGGGAGAAGCGGACATATTAAAAAATTATGATGAAAAAGAATACTATGTTATAGACGCACAAAATAAGGCGGTATTGCCGGGTTTCATAGATTCTCACACCCACTTGATTTTCGGAGGCTACAGGGCAGATGAATTTTCATGGAGACTTCGTGGAGACAATTATATGTCGATAATGGAGCGGGGCGGAGGAATAACGGCGTCCGTGAGGGCAACAAGGAACACATCCTTAGAAGAATTTACAGCTCTCGGAATGAAGAGACTTGATAAAATATTGGACATGGGTGTTACAACCGTTGAAGGAAAAAGCGGATATGGGCTTGACTGCGAAACAGAAATAAGGCAGCTTGAAGCAATGAAGAAATTAAATGAAATCCATCCCGTTGATATTGTACCCACATTTTTAGGTCCTCACAGCGTTCTTCCCGAATACAAGGGCAGGGAGGATGAATTCATTGATTTTATGATTGAGGAGGTACTGCCCAAGGTCAGGGAAGAAAAATCAGCGGAATTTGCGGATATATTTTGCGAGAAAAATGTATTTAACATAGAGCAGTCCCGAAAATTCTTAACTGCCGCCAAAAACAGCGGCTTAAAGTTGAAAATCCATGCGGATGAAATGTACCGGTTGGGAGGTACCGAGTTGGCGGTTGAAATGGGCTGCACTTCCGCAGACCATTTGCTGCAGGCATCAGACGAAGGAATAAAACTGCTTTCCCAATCAGATACGGTTGCAACGCTTCTTCCCGCCACGGCATTTTGTCTTAAGGAAGAATATGCGAGGGCAAGATATATGATTGATTCGGGCTGTGCCGTTGCCTTGGCTACGGACTTTAATCCGGGAAGCTGCTTTACGAATTCTATTCCTTTGGTAATTGCGCTTGCGTCTCTCAACATGAATATGACAATAGAAGAAATAATAACCGCATTGACTGTAAATGCCGCCGCTGCGGTAGGACGAAGCAATATAATAGGAAGTATAGAAAAAGGCAAGAAAGCAGATATAATAATATTGGAATATCCGTCAATTCATTTTCTGCCATACCATGCGGCAGTCAATATTGTTGAGACGGTAATTAAAAACGGTAAAATAGTAAAGGTGAGAACATGAAAAATATGACTATAAATGAATTTGCAAAAATTGTTGCTTCCGAATCCCCTGTTCCGGGAGGAGGAAGCGTAGGGGCTCTCTGCGGCGCTTTAAGCGCAGCGCTTGCGGAGATGGTTGCAAATTTAACCTTGGGAAAGAAGAAATATGCGGACTCAAAGGAAGAAATGACTGACATAGCAAGCAAAGCAGCATTGCTGAGGGAAAAGCTGCTAAATTATATTGAGGAAGACAGCCTTGCTTACAATAAGGTTATGGAGGCATATAAGCTTCCGAAGGAAACGGAGGAGGAAAAATCCATACGCTTGGCTGAAATTGAAAAAGGCTTGAAAACTGCGGCATCTGTTCCGCTGAAGGTTGCGGAAACATCATTTGAAATATTCCCCTTGGCTGAAGCGGTTGTTCTGAAGGGCAATTTAAGTTCGGTTACGGATGCTCTCGTGGGCGTAATGATGGCAAGAACGGGAATTCTGTCGGCATTATTGAACATTAGAATTAATTTGCAGTCAATCAAGGATGAAGAATTTGTAAATATTTTAAAGGAAAAAGCCGATATCCTTGAAGAAAAAACCATTAATTATGAGCAAAAGATATTGGAATTATCTCCTTTTAAATGATAATCAGGGCATAGGTGCAGTCCGTGTCATTCTGAATGCGAAGCATGAAGAATCTCAATTGAAATAGAGGACCTGATTTCAGGTCCTAAATATTTAGCAGCATGGATCGTCGGAGCACTGATTGAATAAAATTACCAATAGTAAGAAGAAGAATAGTAAACTTGATCCTCCGCCTGCACCGCCTACTCTATTTCTATTAAAAAATCCCATATTTAACCTCCTAAATTAATGTGTTTATGATATTATATGTCTGAAGGTTTATGCTGTTACAGTGATTAACTTTAAAATTTATCTAAGGCGCTGATTAACTACATTAAAATCGAGGTTATCGAAAAATGCGTCTATGTATATACTCCTGTTTGTTCCGAAATCAATCATATAAGCATGCTCATACACATCCAAAACTATCAGGGGCTCGGCATACAGCATTACGCCGTCGTCATGGGAATCTTGACCGTAAATATAATAATCATTATTATACTTGTCGTAACAGAATAAAACCCATCCCCTCATGCTCATTCCAATACATTTGAATTTATCGCGAAAACTGTTATAGGAGCCGAAGGTATCAGCAATTATTCTTTCTATGGCACCATGAATTCTCGTGTTATTTCCTGTTAAGTTTCCAAAATAAAGCTCGTGCAGTTTTATTGAATCAAAGCAAAAAGTTTTCGATTTTTCGGCTGACCTTATGTTGCTGAAGTTGGAATTGCAATCCGTGTATATTTCTTCGTCCTGCAGGGCATTGTTTACATTGTTGATACAATTTATGTAATTTGTATATAATTTGTAGTGCTCGCTAAGCTGAAGGGGCGTAAAATATTTTACGTCGGAAAAATTAAAGTTTTTCGGTTCAAGGGTTTTCATTTCATACCTCCAATATTATATTTCATTATATGTGCAGGAAATGAATATATGAGATGAAATTTTCCTTTACCCATATACTTTTAATTGATATAATAAAAGAATAAAAGGTAAAATACACTCTGAAAATTGGGGTTAAGTCATATCACAGGAGAGATACCGATGGAAAAATTAATGATATTGGACGGCAACAGTCTGCTGTTCAGGGCATTTTACGCATTACCGCCCTTAAAAACAAGAAAAGGACAATATACAAATGCCGTATACGGATTTTTGAGTATGCTGTATAAACTTATGGATACATATTCGCCGGAATATTTATGTGTTGCCTTCGATCCCGAAAAACCAACCTTCAGGCATCAGCAATACAAGGATTACAAAGCAACAAGGCAAAAAGCCCCCAATGAATTGGTTCAGCAGTTCCAACTTATAAGGGATGTCCTTGACGTGCATAAAATTAAGCGTGTGGAAGTGGAAGGCTTCGAAGCCGACGACTTGGCGGGAACCTTCGCATGCAGCGCCAAGGAGTTGGGTACGGATGTTTATCTGGTTACAAGCGACAAAGACTATTTGCAGCTCATTGATGAAAACGTAAAAGTAATATTAACAAAAAAAGGTGTTACAAATACAGAAGAAATGGATTTAAAATCCATGGAGGAAGAATACGGATTAACCCCCGGGCAGTTTGTGGATTTAAAGGCACTCATGGGGGATTCTTCCGACAACATACCCGGTGTTTCCGGGGTGGGTGAAAAAACAGCCCTAAAACTTATGCATGAATATAAGAGCCTTGACAATATTTATGAAAATATTGACAGTATTAAGGGGAAACTCAGGGAAAAATTAGAAACAGACAAGATGCAGGCATATATGAGTCAAACCTTGGCACGGATTATCACAGACATACCCATTGATTTTGATATTGACGAATATAAAGTGCAAAAGCCTGACGTGAAAAAACTGTCGGACTTATATGATGAGCTTGAATTCCGTATTTTTAAGAAGCGGATTGCGGAAGAAATATCCGGGGATGACCCTAATGGACAAATATCAATGTTTGATGCGGATACGTCAGTTTCACCCGCTAAATGTGATGTTATATATGCCGGGGAAAATGAATTAAATGATATAAAAAAAGCAATAGCTAAAGGAAAAACTGCTTCTATAAAGCTGCTGTTGGACGGAGAAAGAGCGCTGAACAGCAATGCGATTGCTTTGGGCATTTCAGACTGTGATAAGATTTACTATATAGATTTCGAAAATTTGGATGAAAAACAGACCCTTGACAGCCTCAAGGATATATTTGAAGGCAGTGACACAGCAATTTGGGGACATAATTTAAAAGATGAAATAATTTATCTGATGAAAAACAATATTCAAATAAACAATATAAAATTTGATTCCGAAATAGGAAAATACCTGCTGAATCCTTCGGAAAGCTCATATTCAATCGATAAAATAGCATATGAATTTTTGAACGTGGAAATTCCTTCCGAAAATCAAATTTTAGGTACCGGAGTCAAAAGAAAAACATTCAAGGCTCTCGATACGGAGGAAAGAAAAACATATATTTTCAATTATTTAAATACAGTAAATAAAGTACAGAAACAAATAGTTTCAAGCATAAATGCCCTGCAGATGACTTCACTGTATGAAAATATAGAACTGCCCTTGATTGAAGTTCTCGCCTACATGGAATTTGTGGGCTTTAAGGTGGATTTAAACGTAATAGATAAATTGGGAATTCATTTTCAGGGAAAAATTTTGCAGCTTGAAAAAACTATTTATGCTCTTGCGGGAGAAAGCTTTAACATTAATTCCCCAAAGCAGCTTTCGGTAATTTTATTTGAAAAATTAGGTCTTCCCGTAATCAAAAAAACAAAGACCGGTATTTCAACGGATATCGAGGTACTTGAAAGATTAAGCTCAGAACATGAGATAGTGGAAAAAATCATTGAATACAGGTCAATGGTTAAATTGAACTCCACCTATGTTGAAGGCTTAAAGAGTGCTGTGAACAAGAAGACAGGCAGGGTGCATTCTATTTTTAATCAGACAATCGCTTCAACGGGCAGGATTTCGAGCACGGAACCCAACCTTCAGAATATTCCCACACGTACGGAGGAAGGCAGGGAATTGAGGAAGGCATTTGTTGCGGATGACGGTTATATTCTCTGCGATGCGGATTATTCCCAGATTGAGCTGAGAGTGCTGGCGCATTTGGCAAATGAGCAAAATTTAATAGATGCCTTTGAGCATGATTTGGATATTCATGCAAAGACAGCATCACAGGTTTTCCATGTGGAATTATCACAGGTTACTCCTGAAATGAGAAGCAGGGCAAAGGCAGTTAATTTCGGAATTGTATACGGCATAAGCGATTACGGTCTCAGCAGAGATTTGAAAATTCCAAGAAAAGAATCTAAGAAATATATAGACAATTATATGGCATACTATTCAAATATTGAAAAGTATATGAAGGATATTGTGGAGCAGGGCAAAAATGACGGATATGTGACAACATACTTCGGCAGGAGAAGGTACATACCGGAGCTTGCATCACGTAATTTCAACATTCGCTCCTTCGGGGAAAGAATTGCCCTCAATACCCCTGTTCAGGGAACCGCTGCGGACATAATCAAGGCAGCCATGGTTGGAGTTTACAACAGATTGAAAAACAATAAAATGAAGTCGAGACTTATTCTTCAGGTTCATGACGAACTTATTATTGAAGCGCACAAGGAGGAGCTTGAAGAGGTAAAATCAATTCTGAAAGAAGAAATGGAAAATGTCATTGTTGATTTCAAGGTTCGCCTGAAGTCTGACATAAGTACGGGCGGTAGCTGGTATGAAGCGAAATAGACCAAAGGTTATTGTAATTACGGGAGGTATAGGGACAGGAAAATCTACTGCTGTGGATATTATCAGGGATATGGGATTTACGGTTCTCGATTCGGATAAAATTGTTCATGAAGGTTACAATATCGGAAGTGAATTGTATTACAAAATAATTGATAATTTCGGCAAAAATATTTTAAAAGAAAACAGAGAAATAGACAGGCAGAAACTTGGGAAAATTGTTTTTAACAATGAAGAAATGCTGAAGAAGCTTAATGAAACAGTACATGTATATGTATATGATAAGTTAAATGACGGTATTGAGAAGTCCGCGAATTCGGTAATATTCCTCGACATACCGCTGATTTTGGAAACAAGGGATATGCATGAGCCCGTATATGATGAAATATGGTTAGTCTATGTTTCGGAGGAAACTCAAAGAAAAAGACTGGCGGACAGAGCAATAAGCGAAAATAAAAACCAGGAAGATGTATTAAAAATAATAGATAAGCAGATACCTATCGAAGAAAAGGTATTTATGGCGGATGAGGTCATAAACAATGAGGGAAGCAGAGATGCCCTGAAGGAAAAAATCAAGAATCTTCTTGAAATAAAAGGTATGGGGTGGTGAGATGGCAAGAAGAAAAAGGGTATACAGCAGAAGGCGAAGAATTAATTACAAACGTATTGTGCTTTTAGCTGCGGCAATTATTATTTTATTATTGATCGTATCTAAAATATTTAAGAAAAACAGCTATATTTCAAAGATTGAGGATGCAATGAATTCAAATATCACAAATATAACCGGGCAAATAAGCACCGTTTCAAAAATTGATGCCACTGTATATGAAAATAACGGAATCAAGTATACAAATCAACATGAAGGAATTAAAAGGCTTGTGACTTTTAACGGGAGCTTGCCTGATGACGGGGACAGAGCTGAAAAGGTTAAGACTCTTCTCAAGAGCATGCCGGAGATGGAAAATACGGAAGTTACAGCTGAACTGCCGGCAAAGGATGATGGCTATTATTGGCTTGAGGCGGATATTGCGGCAAAAAGAAATGAATACAACTTTGACCTATATTATGACATAGAAAATAAAACCGTATATGTAAAAGAAAAATATTACGATGAATTCAGCAAAAAATATAATAAAACAAAATTCCAAGGCTATAAGGCCACAGACGAATTCATATCCACCCTCAAAACCATCCTGAGGAATTCAGGGGACGGACCTTTGAGTGGCACAGAATAGTTACGGACACCATTAATTGAAAGATTAAGCTCGGTGTAAATTGCCTCTGACCGTCAGAGAATAATTTTCTTGAATATTAGTTTGACGGTGATATAATAAAGAAAAAAGGACTTTTACCTGCTAAACAATTAAAGATAGTACTCGCTTGGTGTGAAATTCATAGAGATGAATTAATGCAAAATTGGGAGTTGTCTAAATCAGACAAACCGCTTAATAGAATTAATCCGTTAATTTAAAGAAGGTGATTAAATGGATAATCAGTATTTTCCTAAAGTTATTCAAGCAATAGCAACAGATGATTACAAGGTATATGCATATTTTGATGATGGCTCTATAAAGTGTCTTGATATGGCAGAAAAGATTAATTCAGGAATCTTTCAGCAAATAAAGAATATTGAAATATTTAAAAAAGCTTTAACTGTTCTTAATGATACGGTGGCATGGGATTTAAATGGGAATTATGATCCAAGAGAATGTATAGACATTGATCCTTTTACTATTTATGAGCAACCGGATGTTTCAGAAAACGAATTTTTAAACGATATTGCTTAACAGAAAATATTGCCCTCAAAAAGGGCTTTATTATTATTCAAATGGAGAAAACATGAAAAAGTTACTTAAATTTATAAAAAGTGCATTGTCAAAAATAATAATTTTGGTTATTGCGGTATTTTTAGTATTTATCATCATTAATTCATACGTGAAGTCATCAACAGAAAATCTGATTATTTCTAAGGATGAAGCACTGAATATTAATCCGGACTGCATAATAGTTCTCGGTGCAGGGGTGAGAAGTGACGGCACTCCAAGCCCGATGCTTCAGGACAGATTAATAACGGGAATTGAATTATATGAAAATGGCGTTTCGGACAGAATATTAATGAGCGGAGATCATACAAAAAAGGGATATGATGAAGTAAATATAATGAAGAGCTATGCCCTGAACATGGGAATACCCTCAGAGCATGTATTCATGGATCATGCGGGCATATCCACCTATGACAGTATTTACCGCGCAAAGGAAATATTTCAGGCTGAAAGAATAGTAATAGTAACGCAAGAATATCATCTGTACAGGGCTCTTTATATTGCGGAAAGCTTAGGTGTGGAAGCATATGGCGTTTCAGCGGATGTGAGAATTTATGCCGGGCAGGAAGTCAGAGAACTAAGGGAAAAGGCAGCAAGAGTAAAAGATTTTTTCAAGGCCGCATTAAAACCAAGTTCAAAAATCGGAGGAGAAGCAATACCTGTCAGCGGCAACGGCGACGTAACAAATGACTAAAAGTTGGGTTTTTATAAGATATGCCGGATATATTTATATAATTAAATTTGAATGATGGAGCTCAAGTATGGAAAATGTTTTTAAAACAAATAGAAAGCATAGTGTTTTCTCATGGGAAGGTTTAGGCGATATAAAAAAAGGCAGGGAAGATTTAGGTGATGAAATGCCTGTATTGGTTTATCGATTGATGCAGTATACCATGTTGGATGTGTTAAGCAGGGAGCATGGTGAAAATAAGGCAAATGATTATTTCCGTAAGTCTGGCTATTTAGCCGGAAAGGAATTTACTAAAAATATAATGGACTTAAAAGTTGATTTTAATACTTTTATTTCCAATCTGCAAAGAGTTCTGCGGGATTTGAAAATCGGCATTTTACGTATGGAGTTATACGATGATGTAAACGGTGAAATCATGCTGACGGTTGAGCAGGATTTGGACTGCAGCGGGCTTCCCATAACCAATGAGTCTGTATGCAGTTATGATGAAGGTTTTATTGCAGGAATCCTTGAAATATACACAGGAAAAAAATATGATGTACGAGAAGTAGATTGCTGGGCATCAGGGGATAGAGTGTGTCGCTTTATGGGGAAAATCACTCTGTAAAGAAGATAACCTTGCGCGGAAGGAAGGAAAGTGAAGCAGTGGATCCAAGTGCGAAAATATTGTTTGATTATATGTGTGATATAATATATAATCCGGACCATGCCGACTTAGAGTTGGACAGTTTGGGGTCGGATTTTAGGGAGCTTGGGAAAGGAATGCAGTATTTTGCAGGATGTCTTAGAGAAACTCAAACCCTGGCAAAAGCTCTTTCACAGGGAAGATTGGATATTACTCTGCCGGCGCCTGAAAACGAAATAGCCGCTCCCCTTAAAGCATTGCATGCAAAAATGAAGCATCTTACATGGCAGGCGCAGCAAATTGCCCGTGGTGATTACAGCCAACGCGTTGATTTTATGGGAGAATTTTCTCAGGCATTTAACACTATGACTGAGCAGCTTGAGTGCCGACGGGCAAAGCTTTTGGATGAAATAGAAAAGGGAAGCAGCAAAACAAAGGCTTTGGAGCAAAACAACAGCCTGCTTGAAGCAATTACCGGAAAGATTTCTCAATGGATTATTGTGATGAGCCTTACGAGTTTCGAATGGCTGTATACAAATCATAAGGCGGAGGATATTTTATGCAGTCCATTGTTTGAATCAACAATTCGGCTTTGGATGAGGAATCAGGCTGAAGCATTTTCTGATACAGAGCAACCCTGCTCAACCGAGTTACAGTTTAGTCATGATTCTGCTACCCAATATTTTTCAGTTGAAATATACCCTTTAAGCTGGCATGAACACAATGCGCTTGTATTTATGTTATCCGATGTAAGCTCAGAAAGGGAGCATCTGTACAATTTGCATAATGCCGCTTATACTGACATGCTTACAAAACTGTACAACCGCAGCTATGCAATGAAAGTATTGGACGAGTGGATGTCGGGAAAAAAGCCATTCATACTTAGCTTTGTTGATATTGATAACCTCAAATTTGTTAATGACCGTTTCGGGCATTGGGAGGGAGATAAGTATATACTGGCGGTAGCGGAGGTTTTGTCCGAGTTTTCGCCTGAGGCTGTCCTATGCCGCATTGGCGGAGATGAATTTATGCTTCTTGCCCAGAATTGGCGCTGCAAAAGTGCTGAGAAACAGATGGAGGCACTGAGAACCAAGCTGATTAATCGCAATATTGTCGAAGGTAATTGTTATGAGCACAGCATAAGCTATGGCATTATCGAATACAACGGAGACAAAGACATGAAGGTGCATGATTTATTGAGTATAGCCGATGAAAAAATGTACGAATACAAGCGGGCATATAAAATGAAAAATAAAATTAATGTGAATTAGATAAATAATACCCATTCATGAACTAAGCCCCTGATGCATAATATTTAATATACATGAATTAGGGGTGATTTTATTCTGTTATTTATAAAAAAATCAACATTAAAGGCTATATCGATTTTATTTATTATAGTGGTTTTAGCTTCGTTTTTTAAAGTACATGATGCAATTCAGGTATTAACTGAGCCATATTTGGATCTTCCTATTATAATGTATCATAACGTCAGTAAAAATCCTAACTTGTTAGGCAAATATACAATATCACAAGAGGAATTAGAGAAGGATATAATTTATTTAAAGGAACAGGGGTACACTACCATTGTGGTGGAAGATTTGATAGCCTTTGAATTTAACGGCATAAGTTTACCTGAAAAGCCAATTATGCTGACATTTGATGATGGTTATTCCAACATCAGCAAATATGTGCTTCCGCTATTGGAAAAATATGATTGCAAGGCTGTAGTTTCGGTAATAGGTAAATATGTTGAAAAAAGTTCTGAAAGTAATTATCCTGATCCATATTTGAATTGGACTCAGATTAATGCTCTTATAGCTTCCGGATATGTTGAAATACAAAACCATACATATTCAATGCATACCATTGACAATCGTCAAGGATGCAGGATAATGAAGGGTGAATCATATGAGGAATATAAAGAAGCTATTTTAGAAGATGTTGGCAAACTTCAACAATTAATGAAAGAGAAAACCGTTTATGTCCCAAGGGCATTTGTTTATCCTTATGGTTTTTCATGTGAAGAATGCAATGAAATACTTAAAGATATGGGTTTCTTATGCACAATAACGTGTAACGTGGGAGTTAATCCTCTTCGCGGCAAGGAGGACGAATTATATGAATTAAAAAGAGTTAACAGACCAACCGGGATTAAGCAAGCAAGCTTTTTCGCCGAATTTGATAAATAATCACCATTTTTTCATTTTTGCTCGCAGCTGTTTTAATGAGGAAGTATTAAATGAAGTAGCTCCTTATATAGCATCAATAGATAAGAAAATACCCTTGCATATATCCCGCTTCTTCCCATGCTATAAAATGAAAGATAAAAACCCCACGGAAGTGAAAAAGGTATACGACCTTGCTAAGATAGCAAGAGGAAAGTTAAAATATGTTTATGAAGGCAACTGTTGAAAATCACATTATTATACATTATTTATTTTGCAAAATCACATTGAAGGGAGAAAGTATCATGGAAATAAAAATCAGAAAAGCGGCAATTGAGGACTTATCTTCAGTAGCACATGTGGAAGCAATATGTTTTCCCGAGGCGGAAGCAGCTTCGAGAGAATCGTTGGAAAAACGAATTAAAACATTTCCCGAAAGTTTTCTTGTGGCGGAAACCGACGGGAAAATAATTGGTTTTATCAATGGATGTGTTACGAATGAAAGGGTTATTTACGACAAGCTGTTCAGCGATGCTTCTTTGCACAATCCAAATGGTGATTACCAAGCTGTTTTCGGACTTGATGTATTGCCTGAATATCAAAGACAAGGAATTGCCGCGCAGCTGATGAACCATATGATAAAGGAATCAAAATCAGCCGGCCGCAAAGGTGTTATTTTAACATGCAAGGATAGACTGATTCATTATTATGAAAAGTTTGGGTTTAAAAACAAAGGTGTATCTAAATCCCAGCATGGCGGCGCAGTCTGGTATGATATGATTTTAGAATTTTAGTAAAATAATAGGTGGCTCGAATTACAAAAAGACTGCCCACATACAGGAACGGTGCCTAAACCTAATCGTTAAATATTTTCAAAAGCTTTAGACAAATTTGTAAATGCAGTCTATTATCAGAATCGGACAAATCAATACCAAATTGTTTTTCGATTTTATTCAGTCGTTTCAAAAGGCTGCTTCGGTGTAAATATAGGGCTTCGGCAGTCCTGGTTGCATTCATCTCGTTTTGCAAGTAAATATCAAGAGTTTTAACATAGTCTGACTGCTTATCTTTATCATATTCGATTAAAGCATGTAACCCATGTGGATACAGATTAGGAAGAGATATATCCTTAACGCACCGGGACAGGATATATTCCAAAATATGATCCTGAAAGGAATAAATTGTGTCCTTGCAATTACTTTCGGCAACTCTGCCCAAAGCATAATCTGCTTGGTCAATATAATTATTCATTTGAAGTATGTCTGTAAATGGGCTGCTTATTCCTGCCACATAGTTCATTTGCTTTAACAGAGATTTGAACATATCAATAACTTCTGCAGCCTTGTTGCCTTGATTTTCAGATATTTTGATTATGCCCTTTATGGTGTCATTATAAAGAATAGAAGTGACAGTATTGGGCATTAGTGCATTAAGTAATGACGTCATGTACTGCCTTGGCATATATTCTTGATTGGATTCTTCCTTTATTTTAAAACAAATCCAGCATTCTCCGGGTATTGGGGACAATTTTCTTTGCTCCTCTTTACTAAGGAGTTCCTTATTTAATGCTTTACGAAGAGCTAATTCGAAAATAGATTCTTTAGGCTGATAATATCTTAAATGTTTTAAAAAAGCTTTTTGAAAATAAACGAAGAAATGGTTAGCAAGAAAAAAATCGCTGTCGCGAAATGTCCTGTTCAATTCAACAACGGCAATGCATCCGGCAAAATATTCCAAAGGATAAAGATTAAAACAATAAGCACGATTTTCCATATGAATGGAAGAAATGTAGGGAGTTTTGATTTTTTGTTCTTTTTTACATACTTCTTTTACTCTAATAGAATCGTCAATCGATAGATGGCGTGTCCCTCCCACAGTAGCAGCTTGTTCCTTTTTACCGTCTTTCAGATAATAATAAGAATCAAACAATACCTGCAAATTCTGATTTGTTACGCATATAGGATTTTCTAACATTTCTGTCCCTATATTTAACATCTTTTCAATATCTATATCATTACTGTTTTCCAACTCATCACGCAGTGAATTTTCCCAAGCATCATATTTGTCAAATATTTTATGTATATCATGAAATACGGAAATAAGGTTTGCAGCGTTATCTATAAATAAAATCCGGGCATCTATGTAAGAAGGTATCCCATCAAATTGATAATCACCTATGAATACAAATGCAATTCCTTTAGGATAAACCACTTCCTCAGTAATAAATAAATACTTATAGGATTCAATAGGCGCAATATAGATACGCTCTTTCTCAAAAACACAATTCTTTTCATAAAGAAATGGGCGTTTATATAAACAACGGGAATCGTTTGATTCAAAACGCTTTGTGTGATAAGATTTTGATAAGTTTTCAACAATGATATCGAAATTTAATTTCATGTGATACACCCTCAAATTTATAATATTTTCACAGTGAAAAATATAATAATTAAAAATTATATAATAAAATTTGGAAAATGTATAGATTTTTTTCGCGTAATGCTGAAAAGTCTACAAAGTGTATACCAAAGCAAATAAATAGTCTGACTATTTAGACTATATTTAAGATAATTATATATGGTATAATTTAATTATCAGAAGAGATTTCTTCAGGCTTAGGGAAATCGATTGCACTAACTTTGCCTAAGGGAAGAACTAACCTAAATGGCTTAAATTTAGAATTTTGAAAGGAGAGATATTATGAGTAAAAAAGTTGATGAGAGGATTCCAAGAGAAGTTGGTTCAGGGGTACTTCTTGATCACCCTGCGGCAAAATCTCCTTGGAGCAAATTAGTTTCTTATGTGGATGCTGCTCATTATACTTCAAGGTATAATGCGGTTTTCGGCGCGTCAGCTCTCCAGGTACTTCGTATATTGATTCCGGATTATAGGGAGAGGGCAACACTCATGAGTGATAATGCATACAAAAGATTGTATCAAGCCTTTACAAGTGCATATGGTTCATTTGCAATGAATGAGCAAAATACACATCCGTTTTTCAGGGGCAATTTTACCGGCGGATTAACGGGAGATGCAGGTGATGATGCATTGTTGATGTGCGGCAGGGTTAATGACTTTGGTACATATCGTGTTGAAAAAGAGTTAGATGTCTGTCATTGGGATATCGTTGGCTCAGATTTGTGTCGTGCCACAACACAATCACTGCAAGGAACCGCAGATGGACAGGCGACACATTTACAGCCGGGAACCAAGTTAGACTACTGCATGGTTGAAGCCAGAGGATGCGGAGACTTACATTGCCGTATTGTAGCTGAAAGCAGGGATAAATATCCCATGCCTGAACATGAAATTTGGGAAAGCTTTGGTCCCATAGCAACCGAAGATCAAATAAGGTATACACCGGAAGAAGATATGCTTCGTGAATCCCAGGTTTTCCGCGAGGAGTGCAACAATACCTTTTGTAACGGAACATGTTGGGAAAGAGATGAAAGCAGCGTATACAAACAGCCGGCTACAGCTGCAAGCGTCTATATTTTCCCGGCAATTGAACAGTTGATAGCGGAGAAAAAGTTTGATGAAAAATTTGTAAACCATGTGATCAGATGCGTTTTCGAAGCATCAGGCAAATCGGCATTTGGAGAATTTTATGCAAAAGAAGGTTTAAGAAATTGGCTTGGCGTACCAAAGGATATTGATGACGGTCGTGTCATGGGCGGACACATTGAAATGTTTTTACAGTGTTCGATAGTTAATTATGAAATCGAAGCCTTCAATGATGAAGAAGTTATTTACGTAATCGATCGAAATGCACTTACAAAAAATACACCAAGAGCTGCCGATGCTTTCGTATCCATGTGGTATGGCATGACAAAAACCTTAGTAAGCGCCCAGTGGTCATTATGGGAGGAGTCTGATAATACTCCGGCTGATAAACTGCGTATTAAGATAGCAAAGAAAATTGATAAATTCTGTTAAGGATTTGTGTTTAAAAAGGAAGGAGTGAAATCATGACCAATAAAAATATATATAAGTACGACAAAATGAAACGTATGGAACATATGGCTGTTCGGGAAACTGTCGGATGGTATTTATGGACACATCATTTAATGGAGGTAACGGGCAAAGACAGCGCAATTTTTCTTGATAAAATATATGCAAATCCAATTGCGAGTTTAAAAGCGGGAAGAGCGAGATATACCACCATGCTTAATGAGGATGCAGAGATTATTGATGATGTGGTGGTGTTTCGATTAGATGAAGAAAGGTTTTGGATATCAACACTTTTTATGAATAGGTTAAAGCCTTGGTTAGATCAGCATAAGGGAGACTATGAGGCGGAATATACCGATATAACACCAAAATATCACATGTATGCCGTCCAGGGACCTAAAGCAAAAGAATTGATTAATTTAATGGCTGAAGAAAAGATAGATGATCAGAAGTTTTTCAGCATCAGAGATAATAAAATTGATGAAATTCCTGTAAAGATTAACTATGGTGGTTTTACAGGA
>ENA-UOOK01002514-UOOK01002514.1-fermentation-metagenome-genome-assembly--contig:-NODE-2514-length-22402-cov-6.405961_pt1 | contig 22402 bp, 31 predicted proteins | sample MGYA00245777_ERZ724023 | MGnify/ENA primary metagenome ERZ724023 (study PRJEB28704, sample SAMN03018312) | fermentation metagenome | biome: anthropogenic terrestrial biome; feature: soil; material...
GTCTCATCAACCATCATAATAGAATCCCACAACCTATCTTCCTCATCACGGTCCTTACAAGCCCGACGTACCAGCGTGTACACTCTACCATCATCGGCCACACCTACCATCTCGATGCCCCAACCTTCCTCAAATCTCCGAATAATAACTTCCCTCACTGAGATCCCTCCACGTTATATGCCACAACCAAAGGTTGATCACTCATTTTTGTCAACTCCACTAAAGGTCATACTTGTGCCATCGGCACTTGTCCAGGTTCCCATTAATTCAAACTTCTCTCCGTTGTATTGCCATGCATCTTGATCGATAGTAATAATACATCCAACGTTATTGCTACAACACCATCCAGTTGGATCCTCATACTCTCCAATTAACCTAGCAATCTTGTCCATTAAGATCTCTTCTCTGGATAACACCATCTGCTTATCTGACATTCTTATCATCCTCCAAATAAGTCTGTGATACAAGGTCCACCAAGAGCTTAATCTCAGCCTCTTCCCCTACGTTTTCACTATCCTTAACTACAAACTCAGTCACACGATCTTTCCAGAATTGCCACACCTCTTCCGGTAGCCTCTTGTCGCCTAAATGAATCCTCGTGAGGACATGGGTCATATGGTCCACCGAACACTCACGGTTCAACACAATCACAGATTGGATCTCATCGTCCAACTCGAAGACTCGATTCTTGGCGTCCTCAATGTTATCCTTGGCCCACTGGGAAGTAACAGTTGCCTTGTGGGCAGTTTTAACTTCCCGTTCCACCATAATCCTATCATACAACTCACCAATATCGATCATACCACATCAATCCCTTGAATAGCCACTCTATGGATAGATGTACCACACACTCTCAAGGTATAAACTACCCGGTGGGTAAACTTCCCGTAACAACCATTCGGTGGGGCAATTGTCACACTTTCGATAGTTCCCATTTGACCTATCCCTACACCACGTACAATCTTAACGTGACTACCCACTGGGTATTTCACGTCATCGGAAGGGGCCCCTTCACATCGGGTGGCATCCACCTCGGAGTGGTAGAGTTCCCCACACACCTCACACTTGTACAGTACTACCAGTTTAACCATAACCTATACTTTCCTCATACCATTCATAGTATATATTAAGATTTAATCCCATAAATAGATTGTCATTTACCAATGCTCCCATAGACGTAAGTTGTAATTACACTTAAAGCCCTACACGGAGTTGCCGAAAATCACTAGCTTGTTCTACGAGGGGAGTAGTCATAATTCTTGTATTACGACTTCTTACTTTTTGGTGCCTAATTCTGAACTTTTGCGTCCCGGGCTAATTACGCGTGAATTTCAAATCCACGCAAGATGACCCTCAGTTCATGTAACCTGCATTTTTGCACGGTAGATTTCCGTTCTTTTGGCAAAATACGTGTGAATTCTGCAGAAAAATACGCGTAATTTACGCGTTTCGACGCGTAAAAACACGGTTGGGTTACAATGAACCATTGACTATTCCGAAATTCCATCAAAGTTTCATCAAGACAACGGAAAATCAACGGTTGTTTGGCATGTTTGTCTATCATGGATGTCCCATTATTTTGGTGGAATGCATACTTTCCATAGCGTTCAGGCACCACGGTCTTTTGTGGCAAATCCTAGATTCACCTCGACTTGAACCGCCTAGACTGACAGCGGGGAAAATCGATTTCCGTGATTTGCCCCGCTGGGTATGACCATCCAGGGACGATCTGCCCGTTCAAAACACACACTTTTTGTCACTCAGCTTGAACTTTGCCTTCACAACTCCCCTGACTGTTGAATAGTCCAGGGTGAAATCCTTACTTTCCGCCTCGTCCATCTCATCCTTCATCAGGGTCTCAACCATCTTACGGAGTGTTGACACTGGGATTTCCGTTACTCCCTTCGGGACAAGCCCCGCCTTTATCGCCGTAATATGACGGGTAATCTCCGCAGATTTCCCACTACCCCTCGTGGTGTTCTTCGCCTCTTCATACAGTTTCGCAATATCAACCGTCATATTCTTACTCCCTCTTGTTAGTTATCTCGATAACATCATCGTTCTCAACCATGCTACACATCTCATATTCAATCTTAACCACTCCATAGGCAAATGCTATCATCTCGGTTAATGCATGAATATCTGACAGTACATCCTCAGCTCCACTCTGCTCCTCGTGGATGAGCTCAGCTAACCTATCAGCAACCAGTCCTAACCCACGACTTCCATACTGTCGTGTCCTCTTCTCTTTGCTTGTCTCCATACTTCTTACCTCGTAGTCTCACACATCCACATTAGTATAAGACTCCAATAACATATTGGACAACAAAATATATAAATAATTGTATCCGAGGCCCAAAGAAGTCTGGGGTAAGTTCCATGGGAGTTCCAAGGGGGTAAGTTGCCACTTGGAGGGTAAATCATACCGCTTTCTGGGTGGTCGGATATGTATACTCCCCCCGTGGGTTATCCCCAATCCATCCATCTTCCCACCGCTCCACCCCCAGGTGGGGTGGACATCCTGGCAAGTGTCTTCCCCCCCACCCACCCCCCGTTAATTACTTCTCACTCACCACCCAGTCGCTCCTCCCCCCGTTAAATAAGACGAAATAGTCGGTCGGTCGCTCCTCCCGTCCGTAAGGCGACAAAAAAATTAAGCCTTTGGTCCACACATCATTACTGTCTCTTTCATTACCCCATCCTCCAATCTCTTATCAAATCTCACCACATTCCTCTTCTCCAACATTGCCACAAACTTCACCCTATCAATCGTTACCCCATTCACATCCTCCATCAACTTGATTACCTTCTGGATCTCCACCTCTTCATCACCTTTCAATCCCCGTGCCATCTTCATCACCACTCCCACCATCTTCCCATACGCCACTTTCCTGTACCTTACCATAATCCACACACTTCCTATAAATCAAATCATCAACTAGCTCAACCATTAGTATGTCCCAATCTACCTGATACGCCCCTAGCCGACCAACTGCGTACTCAACAACCTCTCTTAATATCCCAATTCTCCTACTACTTCTACTCCGCACCACCACACCATCATCATATAACTTCGACCATACCTCATATATCAACTTCTTCCCTTCATCATCCAACTCATCATCCAGCAACTTATTCAACCACACCATAACTACCTTCAAAAAATAGTAGTTATTTCTTCAGCCTCATCACTTTCTTCTTATTATCATAGACCAATCCACTCTCTTTGGCCTTCGTACTTCCCCACGCATACGTCAGCGTCGCATACTCCAACTTGAACTCATCCGCCTTTACCTTCTTTTTCTCCACTAACATGGCCTTCACAATAGCCGTCAACTGACTCCTTCCAATCTCCTCAATCCCCTTCTTCTCCTTCAATACCTTCATAACCTTTGTAGTCTCCTCCACAATCTCCTTGCAAATCCCAGACTTGCCCTTATCTCCACCACACGTAGCCTCTTCGTATAACTTCAGTACATCTATAGCCATAATCTAGTCACTTCCTTACAAACTCTTTCTACAATCTCATTCGACATCCTATACTCCCCCCTACTACTCTTACTAAACCATCTATACCTCCAATAATAATTTTTATCTCGTGATCGAAGATAAAAATTAATTAGTCCTCTTATCCTTACCCCTCAACAATTCATTCCCTTCCTTTTTCTCAGCCTTTCCCTTCAACCACATCACAATCTTCTCAATCATACCTCATCATCTCCACAACATTCACAATCTCATCGATCTCATCATCAACTTCCATCATCTCATTCTCAATCACATACAACATCATCTCTTTTATCTCATCACACCATCCACCTAACACTCTTCCACTATCATCACCCCTCTCAGCCTTCTCAATCATCGTATTATGACAAACTTTCCAACACTCCCATAACTCCTTCAATACTTCCTTCATACCCCCAACCTCCTACTAAGTTCTATCTCCATATTCTTCTTTACCTGTCTAATCAATACTCCCCACACTACCTCATACCAATCCATACCTCTAAATCCCTTCTCAAACAACAATTCCCTAATCTCTTCCTTCATCCTTTCAATCTCCCCATTCGTCTTCCTTACTCCCATCTCAGTCACCCCTCTATCCCACAATTCACAATACACTTCTCACACTCATACTTAGCCTCACCTACAATCTTCCCATACTTCCCACACCACATCCTCCAATCCTTAATCACCATTTCACCACAATCCTCACAACCAAACTTTAATCTTCTCATACAATCCACCCGTTTAATACTTTCCATATTCCATCCATTCCGCTCCACACCATACCACACAACAATCTTACCAAATAATTCACCTCATAATCTTTCTCACAAAAAAATATTATTCTTCCTTCTTCCCCCTCTTCAAATACTCCTCATAATACACTTCCTCAATCTCTTCCACATTCTTCAATACTCTCCTCAATACCTCAATCTCTTCTCTCATCCCCTTCAATACACTTACCAACCCTTCATCATCCAATCCACCACTTACTTCAACCTCACATAAATTATCTAATCCCAACATATCTCCCATATCCCAACTCTTATTCTCATCTATTTCCAACCAATTCACAACTCTATAATATACATTCTTCATCATCTCAACACTCTCTTCCATACTTACATCAAACATACTTACTTTCTTCCACATACTTAATCACTCCTTACTCTCTTACTCAACATCCTATACATCCCACCCACCCTCCAACATTAAAATAATTATTATCATTTAATATAATAATTATTTATACTATTATCACTCCCCACACAATCTTCACCATCTCTTCACCCCACTTACCCTCCATCCACCCTTACACTCCACCCCCATCACTATATATTCCCCAATCCTCATTCTAACCATCTCACACTTACTTCCCCTCACATCCTCTACCTCATCTTTTATCTCTACCCACCACTCACATTTCTCCTTCATAATTCCCATCATTTCCTCATTCACCACAATAACCTTCTCCCATCCACTCCTCATAATCTTCTCCTCCCCCACACTCATCACTTTACTCATTCACAACACCTCCATACTTCTTACTACCCATCTTATTCTTCAACCACCACTTACTCTTCTTACCCTCACTTCTATCCACAATCTTCCCAATCTTCACATACCACACACCACCCATCTTCTTCACACACTTCACAACTCTACCACTTATAACAACCTCAATATATTTCTCATTCCTCACTACAACTTCACCCAATTCACACACTTCATCCATCTTACCATCATCATACTTATAATCAACCATTTACTCCACCTCCACATCTTTCCACACACACCTAACATCTTCAACCACTACACAATCATACATATACTCACCATATCTCATCCATTTAACCTTCATAACAATTCCCACATCCATCAATCCTCCCATAATCTTCCACAAATTCTTATCCCAATCTTTTCTCTCAACTCCAAACTTTTCCATAACCTCATATTCAACCTCACACCAATATCTTCTATCCTCTAACTTCTCTATAAAATATAAACAAATCTCATCAACTTTAATCTTCCTCATCATACATCACATCCTAATATTTTTTTTCTCAATACAAAATAAAAAAAAATAATTACTCCATCCTCTCACTAACCCAAACCTCCCCACTTATTTCATCATAAAATACATCATAATCTTCTTCTATACCAATCCTAACAACACTCTTTTCCTCAAACATACTCAAACATCTCCTATATATTATAATTTTCAACCTATAAAATTATAATATATACTAAAAACATAAATCAATATACTAATACTATATATATAGCATGTGTCCGTATAACGTGACGGCAAAATTATTACCTTTGGCCACCATAATTCCCCCCGTCTTATAGTGGGGAAAATACTTAAACGTGGTTGGACGTGATGAAGATGAGTGAAGGCTGTGTGATGTGCGACCGGGAACAAGAGGGTCGGAAGTGGAAGCGGGACATCCTAATGGGGTTGAAGACACCTCGGGATGCCGCCAATTACTTCAACATGGATATCGAGCAAGTTAATGACCATTTGGCTGAGCATGACTACATGACCGATGATGAGAAGTTGCTTTATGAGTCGAAGGATTTCTATGTGCGGGAACTTGCTAAGATTTACACTATGCTCCAGGATTGGTTGAAGTATGTGATTGGGGCAGAGACGATCTCCAAACAGGACATTGACATCGGCCTTAAGTTGACCCGGGAGGTGCGCGAGACTGTTGTGAAATTGGCAGAGTTCCAGGGTCGACTTGACAAGTCCGCAGGTAGTGTGGAGAAAATGCTCAGGATGGAGAAAAAGTACATTGTGTTAACAAGTGAGATTGTAGCGAAGGTGTGTCCGGAATGTCAGCTGAAAGTGCTCGACGTCATTCACGATCTAAAATAATTTCGGATGTTGTGGATCCCACTGACCGTGATGTGATGGAGTACATGGAGGTGGTAGTGAAGGGTAAGCGGGATCCTGTCTGGTGGGTGAACACCGTCCTTGGGATGGACCTTTACCCCAAGCAAGAGGAGATTATGAGGGCATTTTACCAGAATAGGTATGACCCAACTCTCGATCAGTATAAGAAGTTAATTCTCGTCGCTGGGATGCGTGGAGGCAAAACGGCCCTTGCCTCAATCATGGGGTGTTATGAGTATTGGGATGTCTTGACAATGACGAATCCGAAGCCCTTTGAGTATTATAAGCTTTTGCGGAATCAGAAACTATTCATCATGGTGGTTGCTACTTCCGAGAAGCAGGCTGAGGATGGTGTATTCAGTAACATCCAAAGTATGATCGAAGGGGCTCCGTGGTTTGGAACATGGACGGACACGGTAATTCGTGGGGACTCAGTGGAATCGTTCAAGCAACGTATTAAGTTACAAACAATGTCAAGTTGGGCCAATACGGGTGTGGGGAGAACATCCAAGTGTGTAATCTTTGATGAGTTGGCAAACTTCGAACAAACGTCTGGGAAGCGAGGTGCATGGGAAGTTTGGAACCGACTCCGTAAGTCAGCTGATACCATCGGCACAGATGGTCACGTTATTGGTATCTCATCCCCGATGTATCCCACGGATATCATTATGACCCTGCATCGGGATAGCATGGAGGAAAAGAACACCCTATCGATGCTTGTCCCCACATGGGAGATGAATCCGCATTTCACGGAGGCAGCCCTCCGGGAAGAGCATAAGCATAACCTCTCGGCATTCTATAGGGATTATGCGTGTCAGCCTCAAGCAGCAGGGGGGATTCAGTTCCCCGAGGGGGTTAAGTTAGATAGGATAGAGAATGTCCTTAAGGGGTTATTGGAGAAGAAGGAGAAGTATGTTCCTAAATATCAAGCTATGCGAGTGTTAGCGATTGATCCAGCCGTGAAGAATGATTCATTTGGGATGGCGTGTGCATATCGTGATTTCGATGGGAACCCCATTGTTGATGGGGCAATCAAGTTCCAGCGGCAGGATGGGCAGTCCATCATATCCCCAGCGATGATACGAGAGTATATTGATTTGGCTATCCGCAAACTTAACATCAATGCGTTTGTATTCGACGCATGGATGTTCCCTGACTTGATTGAATACGTGAGGTTAAAGTTCGGCATTGAGGCTACCAAGCATATTGTGGGGAAGACTGATTACGACCTCTGGAGGAGTCTGCAGGAGAATGGGGAACTCAGTGTGGTGTTTGATGCTGACCTGAAACGAGAAGCCGAACGCTTACAAATCATCAATGAGAAGAACCCACGTGTCGACCATGACCTCCATGGCAGCAAAGATATGGCTGATTGTGTGGCCAATTGTATATGGTATGTAATGACCCAATCCGTGGCCAATATGAGTCCTGGATTTGTGGTGGTAAGGGTATTCTGAGTAGTAGGTGAGGGAAATGGCAAGACCAGTGAAGAAACAATTCAGTCAAATGCTTGTTGGGACTTCGGAGTCCGGCAAGGTTACGGCTAGTAAGAAGATTACTACCCAGTTGGTGGGGAACTTAGTGGAAATGTCTAAGTTCGACCAAATGAAACAGGAGGAGGTTAATGAACAATTATACAAGTGGGAACCTGAGGTGGGTGGATCAATCGATCGCCTTGCCACCCTTGTGACGCAATCCTACCAGGGTTTTCAGATTAAGCGGGTACCAGATGCTCAGGACATTGCGAAGATTTCCCAGGAGGAACTTCCTGATGGGACTGACATAAGTGTTGTAGATGACACTGAGAAGAGATGTCTCCAATACGCAGAGATGATTGCAGATGGGATCGAGATCACGGATTTAATTGAGGCCTTTGCTGAACTGCTAATCATGCATGGGAATGTCTACCTCAAGGATGAGGAGATTTCGTATGAAATCTTACCGAATGATCGTGTGACATTGTTAGATCGGGCCGATAGGATTGCGAATCCTGACCCACTGAGGATTATCAAGTCAGGGAATGTCTTGGTCCTTGATGAGGGAATGGACACACAAGAAATAGTTCCCAAGTTTGTTCATATCAAGTATAAGAAGACTCCTATTTACGTGCGTGATAACCAAGGACGGAATACGTATAACGTGTATTCTATCAGTCCCTTGCATAGGACTGTGTTGTCCGTGTGGCAGAAACGACAATCGTCGATTATAGACCTGCTATGGCGGTGGAGTAACGTACCTAGGGAACATCACAAGATCTCGTCAGAGCCTTTCACCCTGGATAAATTCGAAGGCACGTGGGATCAACGTAGGGCTAAGGCACAAACAGCGGCAGAGACAACCCTGGATACGTATGTGGCGAATGTAACCAGCAAGGTCCCCGATCAGGCTTACGTGACCCTTGATAACACGTCCATCGGGGTAGTGGAAACACGGACCAGTCATTTGGATACTAATGACCTTGTATCCCAGTACGATGATAAGATCTGGACGAGTTTGAACATTCCGAAATCGATTGTGAATGGGCAGGGTAGCTCCAGTTATGCGGCAGAGGTGATGGTTGGGAATTATGTGACGACGAAAATTATCCAATTGGGTAATAAGATTAAACGGCCTCTACTGAAGATTATTCGTGAGCGTATCCGACAGATTGACCCTGAGTTGCCTGTCCAAAAACTTGATATGAAATTCGAGTTGGTGTTAGCAAGTTCCAAGTTAGAACTCTTCCGTGAGTTAGCTATCATGGCTAGCACAGGTATGTTCACAGAGACAGAACTACGTGACTTGGTTGGGTATTTACCTCTCACTGATGACCAACGTCAAGAGATGGTGAAAGCAATGCGTGAGAAGTCCATTATGGATACCATGCGGGACGCCAACCAACAGGTGGGGGCGACCGATTACCCAGAGACCCCCCAGAGTGATCAACAGCATGCTCGGGACAAAGGTCAACAGACTGTATTTAACGCGGAGAAATAGTTATAGTGGGGAAATTCCCCCTTTTGTGTGGAGGCCAGTATGCCGGAGAAGAGTTTTGAGGTTTACCAGGTAGAAGGGATGACCCTAAAGCCAGGTGTCTTCACTGGCCGAGATGGTAAACCAACGAAGATTAGTGATGAATTAGTGGAGAAGATATTCGGGAATATCAATGGACCGATTCCACTGTATTTCAAGCACAACAAACTTGATGATTTTACAATTAAGGGATATGCCTCAAAGTTTGTATTTGATCCGGTGTCTAAGACGATCCAGTATAGTAGTCATCTGTATGATCAGCAAACTCAGCAAGAGGTAGCATTGTTTGATTGTGACAAAGTAAGTCCGGAGATTGATTTCTTTGGGGATGAAGGGAATTACACGGATGGTACTCTAAAAGGTATTGCATTTGTGCCTAATCCTGCGATCGGTGGTACCCAAGTCTCGGTTACCCCCATGGTGTTTTCAACACCGGATGAAGATGAGAAGAACATAGGAGATGGAAGTAACATGGTAAATGAAACTGAATTTGCAGAGATGAAAGTAAAGTATGAGGCCCTTCTGAAGGACCACGACAAGCTGACCAAGCAGTTTGAGAAAGTATCCACAGAGTATGGTGCAGCCAAAGAGACGATTGTGACATTGACTGGTGAACGTGACCTGTCTCGGATGGAAGTAGAGAAATATGTTAAGGTTGAGACTGACCGGAAGTCTGGGGAAGTGTCCAAGCTTGTAGCTGACCTCAAACAGATTGGGTGGGATCCATCGGGTCTCATAGAAGGGTCCGACTTCACCTTAGATCAGCAGCTGAAAGTCCTCGGTCAGGTCAAAGCCCAGTATATGGTGAATACGCCAGCGGTTGGTGGTGGCACTACGTCACCGCAGGGTGGTCAGTCCAGTGGGGGGTCTCCTGATGTAGCACTTAATGAGGTTGTTAAAGAAATGGGATTGTCTGCAGAATATGTTAGTATGTTAACAGGTGAGTAATTATGACAGTTGGAACTGATGGTGGATTGACTAATCCCGCCGATGCACAGTCTTTTGTGATTGGGGAGGCGATTAGTTATGCAGGTACGCTTGTGAAATTGGCTGATACGGGTAAGATGATGATTTGTGGGGCCGGTGAGGAGCCTGATGGGTACATGATGACTGATACGAAGGATCATGTTACTGAGGTGGCACTGGCAAATGTGTATCGGGGTGTTGGGTCCTTTATTCCCGGTAGGAAGATTCGTGTCCCCGTGTTGGCCACGAACGTTGATATTGCAATCGGCGATAAGCTTGAGACGACTGCAGGAGGTACTGTCGACAAAAAGAATGGTGCTGGCTACTTGATCGGGAAGGCCCTTGAAGCTGTTGCATCCAATGCCGGTGGATTTGTGACGGTCCGTGTCTACAAGGAGTACGCATCCGCGTAAGGTGGTTTAAATGACAATGAAGTATTTTGAAGCAACTACTTCTGATAAGGATATTCTCCGTCAGGAAGTAATGAGGACTCTGATCTACCGTCAGGCTGAGTCAATGATTGTGGGTGCTAATGCATGTATGATGGTTAATGTTGGTAGTCTCGACCTGAAGTTCGATCTGCCGAAAACCACGATGATCACCCCGCAGCAGATCGAAGAGATGTCTGAGGCCGACCTGCAGAGGATTGGATTCTATCAGATTAACACGTCCCTGGATAAGTATCAGACCAGGTTGATGATTTCTGATGAGACCAAGGCTCGGCAGCTTGCTAACGAGCAGGTTAATATGTCCCTGGCTCAGGCTGCAAAGGGTATTGCCTACCAGAAGGATTCGGATATCTTTACGACCCTTGTGGCTGCATCGGGTAATAGTGTGGCATGTGACACTGTGTGGACTGATCCCACGGCTGATATCATGACGGATGTTGCTGACATGATTGCCAAGATGCTAGATTCTACGATGATCACGGAAGCAGATATCAATAACCTGGGGATTTACTACCCGGCCAAGCTGTTTGGGTATATGTCTAGACCCATCCAGATTGGAGAAGTCCAGATGACCCTCAAGAATTGGGCTCAGCGTGAGTTCAACATCAAGTTCTTTGCAACTCGGCAGCTGACGGATCGGGCACTTGCAGTGATTAAGGGCACGGATACGGCGTATCACTTCACCTACACGGGCAAGGCAGTACCCTTGACTGAGTTCAAGCGTCAGGAGGGTGTTGGTGACACGTACATCTTTACCCAGTATTTCAAGTCGAAGGCTATTCCGTACGCACAGAATCAGACCACATGTAAGAAGATTGGGACCTTTACTGGCATCCTCTGATAAGGAGGTACCAGTATGTTACCCAATCCTGATTCTCTTATTTTACAGGTGCGTTCTGAAGTGGCAAATGTTCCTGTGCAGTATGTTGATGATTACCAAGTGTATTCGGAAATCAAGAGTGCCTTGGCCTTTGTGGCAGACATCGTGAGGGTTGATGCCAACTCTGGGAATATCCGTGAGGCCATTGTCAAGTTGAGTGCGTATTATGTGTATGTGAATTACACGTCGATGGCTGAGTCAGCACTGGGTGAATTGCCAAGGACAGCTTACATTCAACTGGAAGTAAAGAGGCAGAAGGCATTAACCTTCCTCAGGATGGTATCTAGTGTACCGTTGAATGCGAACCTCACCGTGGATGTTGAGTTGTTAAGAAAGTGTAAACCCATCTACGGGGATGTTGGATCCAGTGTGGTAGGATATGACTAGACCGGTGATTGTATCCCACGTTCACTTTGCTGGTGACTTGAAGAAACGGTTAGTGGATGTTAAGGGCATCTTGGCCAGTGATGAGATTGGGGTAGCCTTGGCCAAAACAGCCAATGATATTGACCACCTGTGGGAGTCAACGATCTATGAGTATTTTAATACCACCCGGAATATGCAAATTACATCCCTCGACAAGAAGGTTCGGATTGTAACTCCAACTAACCAAAAGGGTGAGTGGAAAGAGACCCCAAGGTGGTTTACGAGATCTACATCTGGGCAGTTAGGAAGAGCATGCCGGGTACGAGTCAGCAAGGCGGGGAGGATTTCTATCTCGATGGGAAAGTTACCTCAGACCACGAGCACGAAAAAGCAGTGGGTAACCTCCGACTATGGTGACTTTCTCCGGAGGGGTATTGGTCCATCCCAAGGTGGGTATGACCCCCCATCCGGTAAGAGGATGATCATATCCGATGATGATGGGACTGTCTGGTGGGCATGTGGATACCACCCTGGGTTTACAAATAAGAAGTGGAGGAAGTTTATGGAAAACTTCAAGCGAGAATACAAGGAAGTTGTGGTCAGAAACATGCGTGGGGCCTTGATGAAGGTGTTAACTAATGACTGAGTCTGTGTTGACCCGGATGGTAGCTTTGCTGAAAGCAGCGGGGTATCAGGTGAATACCCAGCCTCAGGAAAGCCTGAAGCCTTCCGAGATGGTTATCATTATGGATGATCCAGTATTGCCCGTGGAGACATCACAGACGTACATCCTGGAGGTTAAGTACAACATCCAATGGTTGGAATCGAACATTGAGACAATTCCCGACCACTTAGTGAGGGTAGTGACTACCCTCGAGAGGGGTATTAATGAACCTACATTCAAGGTGGAGAAGAATCCTGAGTGTAAGATTCTCGGAACATGGTATCGTATGTCGATCAAAGTTAGTTATAAACATCGTGTGGTGATTGTATGAGTCGATATGTTAAGTTGGGAGCAGAGAATGCAACGTATGGTAGTGGAACACCGGCCACAGCTACAGCTGGAGTGTTGGTTACTAGTGTTGGGGATCCTGTAGATAGGGCTCCAATTGTGGAGGAATGTATCAGTGGATATATTGCCAACAGTGCTTATGGTGGTGCGTTGAGGCTGAAGGGTAATCTCGAGGGGAGTCTTCGGCCAATGCAGATGTTGCCCATCTTCAAGGCGTTGTTTGGTAGCTCCGGTGGTGTAGCACCTAATACGGAATTGACACTGGGTCTTCCGACAGCCTTGGTAATGGAACTTGGTGAACAGGTTGGCTCTGCCACGTCCATGGAGACCAAATACAAGGGTGTTGGCATTTCGAGTTGCACACTGGAGTTTAACCCCAAGGAAATCGTCAAGGCACGTTTCGATTGGGTTGCCAAGAACTTCGTAAATGGGTCGTACAGTGCCCCTGTCTCATACACGACTGAGGACCCTGTAGTCTTCTACAATGCAGTAATTTCGATTGGGGGAAGTCCGACCTCAACGGTGAAGTCGGCATCACTGACCATCGACCGGAAGCTTGATGAGGAGCAGTACACCCTTGGGGAGTTTGACCTGCAGCGGTTGACAATCAATGGGATGACTGACATCACGGGAGAGTTGACTTTCAGTGAGATGGAATACACTGAGTATAAGAAGGCTATGACGGGAGATGCAGCCCAGACGACCATTGCGGAGAATAACCCCCTGGGGACTGTTGCCATGACGATTACGTGTACCGATATGTCTAATCCAGGACAGACGGCATTAGTCATTGCTATGCCGATTACGGTGTACACGGATACGGACCGTACCATCCAGGGGATGAATGAGATCGAGAAGAAGGTTAAGTTCAAGGTTGTTGGGAGTGGCTTCAAGTTTACCATCACTGACCTGTCGGCATAAGGTGACCTAAATGGTTGACTATGTTAGTGTTGGCTTGGAGTCAGCATACGGGGGAGGTTCTGCTTCCCTTGTTCCTATTTTAGCTACCGATTTTAATGTCACTGTTAACCGAGGGCTTGAGGCAAGTCCTGTGGTGTCATCACGTATGGAAACCCAAGCGGTGTATACCAAGTTGGGGATTAGTGGCACGTTAACCGCTTCACTCCGCCCAGTGATGTTACGACATTTATTTACCATGTTGTTTGGCACCTGCACGGAGGCTGGGGATAGGTATACGTTTACCTTGGGAGCCCCCAAGTCAGGAGAGTTTAGAGTTAATGCTAGTGGAGTGGCTGCGAAATTCCTGGGGGTAGGTCTCGTCAAGATGTCCCTAGGGTTTACGGCCACCAAGTTACCTACGGTGTCCACCGAATGGGTGGCACGGGAGTACCAGTATGTGGCTCCCACGGACCAGACATACGATAGTGAGGATCCAGCCTTGCCGTACCTGTGTACGTTGACTATGACACGAGGGGCCGTGGAATACGTGAAGACGAATATTAAGAATTTCACAATCGACCTCACCCGTGGGTTAGATGGTGACTATTTTGTGGTGGGTGACTACCGGCTGTTTGCATTGGTATGTAATGAACCCTGTAAGATAAGTGGTAGTATTGACATCGGGGAGGACCCTAGTGAAATAGCCAGTGTGTTATATGGGGACCCAGCTGGGGTGGACCTCAGTGGGGGTAATGTCCCCGATGATGTACACGTGGTAATGGAAATTCAGAAAGCTAATGCCAGTGATAAGGCTACCATAGAGTTCGACATCACATATGAGTCGTTGGCTGTGGGGAATAGCCAGGGGTCACGAAAAAGAACATTGAAGTTTAAGAGCATTGACGATCAAGTAAGTATTGTAGTAATGAAATGAGGTGATTAGGATGATTCAGAAAAAGGTTGAAATTAACGGACAGGTGTATACGATTAGGAAGCCCACCGGAAGGGTAGGGGCACTCCACTTTTCGCTGATTGCGAAGTGTGCACCGAAGGATGCGATGAAGGCAAAGAATTTGGAAGACTTCACGAAAGAACAACTTGCTGAGAGTGTCGACTACGACAAGATTATTGATACCTTTGCCGTGTGGTCAGAGAAGGTACTGCCGCACTTGATTGTCGACGGACCTTTCAAATATGAAGATATGCCAGGGGAGGATCAGTTCGGTCTATTCATTGCATCCCTGGAGGAGATGAACATCGGCAAGGAATTCTTTCGAGTTATTAGATAGAGATTTCCTTGATGGCTTAGGATTGATTGCCCACACGGTTGGTAAGAGGCCAAGTGAATTGGTAGAGTGGAACACTCCAGAAGAGTGGGAAGCTCGTCTCTGTTTTGATATGGAAGTATTAGGCCCCGTGTTAGAGAAATTAAACAGGAGGGGAGTGTAATGGCTGATGATGTTGCGAAGTTGTTGGCTGAGATTATTTTTGAGGCAAACACAAGTGGGATAACGAAAGCTGAGAAGAAACTTAAACAGTTGGAGAAAGTGACAAAGGAGAGTGATGTTAAGATCTCGGCTGGGCAGCAGAAACAGATGAAGGAATTACGACAGTTTATTGAGACTGAGAGGCAAGCACGTGCTAGGGTACGGGATCTCAACAAAGAATTAAAAGCCCAAAAGGCCATTGGAGCAGACAAGTCTGGGGTGGATAAGCTCACCCGTGAGTTGGATGTTGCCAAGAAGTATCAAGCGGCCATCAAAGATGTGAATGCGGCACGCCTTAAGGCCATTGGACCAAAGACAGGGAAGCCCTTGCCGCCTCCAAAGATGGGACCAATTGTTGATAAGAAACAGCTGGCAAGGGAAATTGGGGAAGCCAAGACTCAGGTGAAAGAGTTAGATGAAATATTGAATATGGAAAATGTGCTATTCCCCAAGGGCTTGAATACTAAGGCCGCTGATTTGACCGGGATGGTTGGGGACTACAAAGGCCTCAAACAGATGGTCCGAGAGAAGACTGCAACTGAGAGGGAAGTACTTGAGGCAAGGAAGAGGGGGGAACACCACCTGGATGCTGAGCAATTCAGCCAGGATGATTCTGTGTTTGACAATCCTGATGTTGGACATGGTGATGATACCCAACTCCATACGAGTAATAAGACCCAGGAGGAGTACGATAAACGACATCCCGACTCATACAAGGGGCATGAGGTCCATGATGATAGGATTACCCCTGAGGATTGGAAACGTCCCACGTGGAAGAGTAAAGACGACGTTTATTCTGAGTTAATGATTGAGGGGCCTAAACTACAATCCATCCAGAAGTATTTTGATGCTGGTAAACAACGTAAGAAGGTACTTGATAGCCAGAAAGATTACGTGGAGTATTTACAGGCCGTCCTCAAAGAGTTTGATGAACCTGGGTATTTGGAACAGTGGCTCCAGCAACGTCGTGATGCCCGTGGTGAACAGAAAGCTAAGAAAGCGAGGTTCCAGGATAGTTCTAAGGGCCAAGAAAGAGAGAAGGCTAAAGTTGCGTTGTCAAAGATCAAGGCTAGTGAAGCACGGGAATATAAAAAGGCCAAGGGTATTACGACCTCGGGAGAAGCACCTTGGGCGAAGCTTGGACTTACCACGATGCTTAAATCTGGGGAGCTTGATGACCTTGGGGTTGACAATGGACCCCGTGTGGACATACTCACCAGTGACTACCATGATAGTGATCACTTCCCCGATAAGTTACGGTCTCCACCACCCCACAGAACAGTGAAGTCCCATGCTAAGGTCGAAATGGAGCAGATGGAAGCTGTTGCTTCCGAGTTGAATGACGCTTTTATTGAAACATTAATTGAGGAATTTGTAACTGAGACTCCCAAGGCAATAGAAAAGGCCACACCGAAGGCTACCCCGAAGGTGGAGGCTAAGGCCATCAGGGAAGATATTGACAAGCAGGTCGATGGGGTTGTGGACACCTATGTGGAAGGGCTAGTCGAAGATATCGTTAAGGGGGAGAAGAAGCGTAAGGTAATGCCTAAGGCTGTGGACGTGAAACCTGATGTGGACAAATTTGTGGATGAACGAATCCCCGCCATGTCTGCAGCTGCTGAACCAGTACCTGTTGATAATACCCCTACGGTGTCTCCAGTTGTAGATACTACTCCCCCTGTGGTTCACACACCAATGCCTACGGTAGAGGAAGTGAGACCTGACGTGGACAAGTTCGTGGATGAACGAATTCCTAGTATGGCTGCAGCTGCTGAACCAGTGGAGAAAGCTAAGTTTAACATTGACGATGACATTGAGCGAATGTTCACTAAGAAACCCAACAAACAGTCCACCCCGATGTCCCGTGAAGCCATGGCTGCCCAGTTAGATGCCTTGATTAAGAGGACAGCCGAGAAGTTTGCCCAGAATGAGCCTACAGTGGGACTAGAGACTCCAGACGATGATTACATTGAGGAACTCATCGATAAGGAGATGCCTAAGGTAAGGACGAGGAAGACCACCCCTAGACCGGGGAGTAGATCGGTAGAAGAACCTCCCATTGAGGTACCCCAGAATGGTGGACCAAAGGGTGCCCCGTATGCCCAGAATTGGATGGGAATGTACGGGAAGAAGCAACTCCCCAAGAAGGTACAACCAATCATTGCTTTTGATTCAATCCTCTCGGGGATGGCTGGAGCAATTGGGGATCAGGAAGAGTTGAAGGATCTCATTAGACGTATAGACAATGCTAAGGATGTCCTGAAAGGTGTAGAGTTTGTCGGAGAAGATGTCACTCCAACTGTCGATGAAGGACCTACCCGTGAGGAGAGATTAGCCAAGAGGAAGGAAAGCCTTGAGTCAATAGACTTATCAGACGATATGTTTGGGGATATTGACGATATGGTAGATGGTAAGAAAGAGGCTTACCACAAGGAGAAGCCTGATAGGCCTGGCGTGTGGGAACCCTACATGAAGCCGACCAGGGAGTTGTCGAATCGTGAACAAATGTTGAAGGATTTTGAAGCATTGTCAGAGGAAGCTGACATACAGTTACAGAATGCTTTGGACCGACAACGTCGTGGGGTTGGTAGCAAATACGCTGTGGATAAGGCAGCCTCCCGTGTGATGAATATTACGGGGGCAGTGGAGAGGATTAAATCAGGAAAGGGTGTTTGGTTAGACAACAAAATGGTCAATCCCGATGAATATACTTCTGACATGTTGGCGGAGGCCCAGGACAGGGACAAGTATGATGCTACCCCCGAGAGGGAGAGGCGTGAGAAGATTCAGAACCTTCCTCCAGACTTGGCATTGTTGGCGTCAAAGCGAAAGATGACTATTGAGGGGGCTGAGAATGTAGCACGTAAGAGAATGTTGTTACCAGCTGAGAATGTGGCTCCTGAACAGTCCATGGGGCAGAAAGCCATGGGGATCCTTCAAGGACTTGGGGAGAAACTTACCAATGCATTTGCTACCCAGAAGGTCACAATGGGTGGGGAGTTTGACACTGAAGCTGACATGGAGGAGTGGATCAACAAACTTAATGAGTTTGGTGGTGTTGAAGAGGTTACGAGGAAACCGAAGGAAGTTAAAACTGCCACCCCGGATGGCCCTTCAACTCAAACGAGGTTTGTAGGGACTGTCACGATGTCAAAAACAACCCAAGAGTTGTTGAAACAAAAGGATGCCTTGAGGTTAGTCAATGAGGATGTTAAAGCCCAAGGGAAGGCGTATTCCACTACCGAAAAGGTTTCTACAAAGTACGCAGGGGGATTGAAGAAGAATTTCAACCAAATTGGAGAGAAGTTCAGAGCTCTGAGTTGGAAGTTTACCATGATGTCCATGGGTGCATTAGGTGTCTTCTTCTCGATGATGTCATTTGCCACGTTGCTGAGAGGGGCATTTGGGTCAATCATGGGACCGTTGGCAAACCTAGAGCAAACCTTCGGGCAACTTGGGATGGCAGTAGGCCTCGAGGACCTAAGTAAAATTAAGTTGGATGGTGTGTCACCAGCGGAGAATATTCTCCAAGATCCCACAGGGTTCATTGAAGCGTGGGCCACAATCCAATATTTGATTGGGCAGGTAACTGGAGCCTTGGCAAACCTGGGTATTCAACTCCTGCAGGATCCTGAGTTTGTGACGAGTCTGAAAGATGGATTCCAAGGTCTCATTGATGCTATGAGTACCCCTGAATTCATGGATTCAATCAAATCGTTGGCTAAGTCATTTGTGGAACTCTTACCCCAACTAGTCGAGTTGGTCCCATGGGTAGCAGAATTCTTCACAATCTTGACTACAAACTTCCCGTTGATTGGACCACTTCTGCCGTGGCTGGTAAAGTTAGCGTTAGTTGCAGCTGCACTGATGCCCGTCTTCTCAGCGGTGTCAATGGTAGCAGGTCTTATGGGAATTGCATTCCAAGTTGGTGGTTGGATTTTAGCAACATTGTTGGTTCCAGCTTTGGAGGCATTAGCCGCTGCATTGGGAATAACTGTCGGAGCAGCTGCAATTGTGGTAGTGGCAATCTTAGCAGTCATCGCTGTGATTATCTTGGCCCTTGATTACTTCGGATTCCTAGATGACGTTGTGAATGGTCTGATTACAGTCTTCCAAGGGTTCTTAGGTATCTTGACACTAGTGTTGACCATGTTGGCAGATATTGCACAATCCTTAGCTGATTTGCCACTTATTGGTGGATTTTTCCAATCATCGGCTGATTGGAATAGAATGCTTGCTGGGTATAGTGGTGGTGGTATAGGTTGGCTAGAGGGATTGAAGTGGCAGGATAAGAATACAGGAGAGACACCATTTGCTACGGGAGCTGGGAATACCACGAGGAAGGATGTGACGGTTAACCAGAACATTTATGGCACCAGTGATCCCCAGAGGACGGCTGATTTAGCCAACGAAGAGCTCATGAAGTCGTTGAATACGTCAATCCATTGAGGTGGGTAGAATGAGTGTAACATTACAGGCGATTAATGCAAATGGGACGGCACTTGGGTCGTCGGTGACAATATACCCCACAGGGTTGTCCAGGCAGGTGAAGGACAAGAAACTTGTCCAACCCCTACCTGCCAATCATTTGTTGGTACCGTTAGGGAAAGAAGGACCTACCATCACGGTGAAGTTTAGGGTAACTTCAACGACAGATTTTACCAACACCATCGCGTGGGTTGGTGGGACTAAGTTGAATGTTACGGCCAGTGGGGAACTTGAGATGCCGGCGACAGTTGGATCTCCAAGTACAGCAGGGAGCACTGGAGTCACGTGTGAGATTTGGAATGTAGATGACATAAAGACTGAACGTAATGGGGGATATGTCAACGTGTGGGATGTGTCTATGTCCATTACGAGGTATTGGAATTGGAAGGTGGCTTAATGACATGGACTGTGACATATTACATAGGATACACCCCGTATACTGATACAATTCACGATATTGTAGTTGACCGGAAGATTCAGTCATTGAACCAAGCGACAATAAAGACAATGTTAGATATTCAAATTGATACAGTGGTGATACTAACAAAAGATGAGACTAGATCATCGACGTGGATTGTAAAGAAGAAAACATTAGAAGATGATGTAGTGTGGAAATATGAACTTGTAGAGATGATGGGTGAACTAGCGGATCGAGTTGTCTATGAGGGTCTCAAGGTCTTTGATGTAGCAGGTCAGACAATTAGGAGCATTGTTACAGAATGTTTAACGGGATCAGGATGGACCATAGGAGATGCTGGAAAGTTGTATGTGGGAGTAATAGAAGGAAACTATAATTTGTCCGTCAGTGGTGGTAACACAGACTTAATGAATGGTGGATATATTTTCAATATAGGGGATACTGTACGATTGTCAGGTACGATTCCAGCTCCATTTGATGGTGCTACTGTGTATTATGTTGTTGCAGCATCATCATCAACAATTCAGTTGAGCCTCACAGAGGGAGGCTCTGCAATTACTGCGACAACCACAGGGCAGGTGATGATTGATAAATGTGTGAAGTATATGTCAGTGTATTGGGGGAAGATAAGTGCTGCTGTGTTTAAGGTAGTGTGTGACATTGGTGGAATGGCACTGTGGGGTGAAGATAATGCTAGGAGGTTGTGTTATGGATATAACCGATCAACTATGAGTGATATTACCAGTAGTGTGTACAAGTGTGTACCAGTTGAGGAGTCATACAAAAGGGGGTACGATAGGGTAATTGTATTGGGACAAACAGACAGCATTAAGGGTGAAGCTGGAACTGGTACAAAAGTGGTTGTGTATAAGTATGAGGATGCTACCACAGCGGATGAGGCCAAGTCACTTGCTGAGGTTATTTTGAAAGATTTAGGTAAAGTGTCAGTGAGAAAAACATTGACTGTTGCTCCAACTGTGAATATACAGGAGGGGTACAAAATCACGTATGATGGGGGGGTGTATTTTGTATTTGATGTAAAGGAAACATATGAACATATTGAGATTGGAATAGGGGCTATGTTAAAGACGGTGTTCGATAAGTTGGGAAGTAAATTGAAAGAAGTCACCGGGGAGGTCAACACTGGGACTAATTCCACGTTTGATGGGGGCTTACAAAACATGGGGGCCCCGTCAGTTAATTGCTTGGTGAGTGTTGACGTAGACACGGATACGATTCTTGTACCAGACGTTGAGTTGTATTATTCTAATACCGATAGGGTGGTGTTCACCAGTCCTGGGACAGTGCCTAGTCCCTTGGTAGAAGGTACTGTGTATTACGTCCGGGATGTTGATGCTACAGCTGAGACGTTCAAGGTAGCCGAGACAAGTGGAGGGGTGGCAATTGACTTGACGACGAATGGTAGTGGGTTAATTCGTGCAAGGAATTTGGATTCCCAAAGTATCCCGGCAGAGTTTATTATCAATGTACAGGATACCGAGAAGATTGGGAATGTCGAATTCACCGCTGATTTTAGTGCATATAGAGACCAGATGTCCATTGGCGATGAAGTTGAGTTTTTGAGTGTCCCTAGCATTGTTGTTGATACAGTAACAACCGGAACTGTAACGGTAACATCCAGTCCATTGTATGTACCGTCTAGTGCTGGATTTACAATGACTTCTAGTGATATGGGATTTCAGTTTGCATTGTTAGGATATACACTTGATAAACAATATGGTATGTCTCAAGGAAGTTTCGTCTTGCAATGTATATTGCAGATTTCTTATGATGGTGGAATTACATGGATATCTGGACCAACGATGTATGAGGGTTTTTATGGTACTCAAACAACAAATGCCAGTGTGTTAGTTAGTGGGTTGTCCAACAAGAATGCAACTGTTAAAGTCAGATTAAAAGTAGTTGGAGGACATCCGAATTTTGATTGGTCGTATCTTAATGGTCTTGTATTTTGTCAACAAGTGCCACGACACAAACATATGATTGACAAGCAG
>ENA-UOOK01002517-UOOK01002517.1-fermentation-metagenome-genome-assembly--contig:-NODE-2517-length-22378-cov-12.882184_pt1 | contig 22378 bp, 21 predicted proteins | sample MGYA00245777_ERZ724023 | MGnify/ENA primary metagenome ERZ724023 (study PRJEB28704, sample SAMN03018312) | fermentation metagenome | biome: anthropogenic terrestrial biome; feature: soil...
ACCACAGGCAAATAAGGGTTCGTAAAAAAAGGGAAAACATCCTTTTTATCGAGAGTCTGAAGTTTGTGACGCAATACTTTATGCGTATCGTAATCCAATGAGTTGAAAAAAACGTAAAGATTATCCGGAGCAAACCCATGTTCAATCATTAGTTTTTTCGCTCTTCTCTCATAAAGCAGATGTTTGTGTGCAAGACTAAAAAACGCTTTTTTAAGAAGCAGTGTGAACCCTTTTTCATTTCCATACAAACCATGTTCCCAAAAAACGACCTTAACTCCACGTAGCCGGCATATTATCGCAGCTACCCACGTGGAGAGTCGGGACATTTCACCGGGGAAAACAGCAAATTCGAATTGACTTTTCACACATTCGCGAACAACTCCTTTTTGCCAAAACAGGACGATGCCTTTCCACCAGTAATTTTTTACTTTGTGAATTTGTTCGCTGTTTGAAGAAAAAGCCTCTCTTTCGAAATCGATTGTTTTCAAAACGTTTGCTTGATCACCGTAGAAAAAATGCACATTCCACTCAGGATTGTTGAGTAGAGCTCTCCAGAGAGGAGCCCTGTAGTGCGGTGCCAGATTCATAAAAAATTTTATCGTTGTCATAAAAAGAGAAGTTCCAAAATAGTCATTCCGTGTGAAAACAACCCGATCAATTATCTTTGGGAAACAAATAAAGCCTCATTACATTCGTGTTCTCATCTATTTCCTTTTCTTTTTCAAAACCAAACCTTCTCATTAATTTGTACGAATTGATATTTTCTTTCAGCACAATGGCATAGAGCGATTCCAATTTTATCGATTTTGCATAATCAATCATATATTGCAATCCCTGAACTCCGATGGTTTTACCCCAGTACTCTTTTTCACCAAGATAACCGAATGCCTCACCATCTTTATCGGTAAGATGCTTGATACCCATCACCCCGATAGGCTTGCCGTTATACCAGATAGATCTTATATAGTAATCGGTTCGGGCCTTCAGGCTTTCGAACCACCTCTCCTGGGACTCCGGATCAAATTCCGATGTAGAGGTTAATTCTTTAATGATAGGATCATTTAACCATTTCCACGACTTCTCCAGTACATCACGATTGAATTCTCTGAATTCAACCTCAAATATTTTTCTATATTCCATAAGTTCTTTTTTAGTGTGTAATATTATGTTGACTTCATTCTGTATATATTTTGGTTATTCCCGTACGATCTCCATTTTATCAGGATTCAAATTTCTTTTAAACAGTTGCCATTTCAAGTAGGTCCCCGATCGCCAGAGCCATTCAAGCGGACCATAAACAAATTGTTTCATCCACCACCTGCTTATCACCACCTGCAGTGTATAGATTGTCAGGCCTAAAGCAAAAAGCAATGCAGGTCCCTTGCCTCCGAAGAACGAGCCGAATCCCCATGCAGAAAAGAAAATTGCACCCAATATATTTTGCATCTCGTAGTTTGTCAGCCCCATGCGTCCGTACGGGGTAAGCAGGCTCAGGTATTTTCTGATACCAGCGACTTGATAAAGGGATATGAAACCGGTTACCAACGCACCAGACATGGCTATTGTACCGATGTTATTCAAGGAGGACACAAGGAGTGCGATTAGAGGCACGTCTCCTTTCTCCGCTCTTAATTTCAGCAAGTTAACCGGTGCTTCAGGTCCAATGATTCTGGCTATGAGCACTGCTGCCAGAGAAACGAGCATAAATGCACCAAACAGAACAACATTTCTCTTTTTCCTGATATGTACCTGCTCAAAAAAATGAAGCTTGCCGGCAATGAAACCGGTAATAAACAGTGCCAGTACTAAAAAACCGGTATCGGTATGCAAGAATTGAAACGTTATTTTGTCAATTGTCCGAACGGTTAGATTCTCTTTTGCCGTTTCAAAAAAAATCTGACTCTTTGTTCCGTAATCTCCATCATTTGATTTCGAAACTTCGGAAGGAGCTGCGGACTTACCTGATATCGTCATACCGGTGTCAAGGATGGAACGCTCCGTTTTTATCTGATCGAAACCGATTATAAATAAGTTCGGAACGCCTGTGAATATCAAAAATACAATGAGCATAAGAATCCAGTTTCTCAAGGGAAACAAGAAGACCAGAATCACCCCGAACAGTGCGTAAATAGTAAGTATGTCGAGATAAGTAAAACTTATCCCTATAAGGCCTATTGCAAACAGCAACAACATACGCCACATAAAACGGCCACGAAAATCCACACCTTTTTTTGAGGCTCTTTCCATCTGGATGTAAAAACTCAATCCGAAAAGAAAGGAAAAGATACTTATAAATTTCCCCCTGATTGTCATGTCTGAAAACCGATCAATAAATATATCAAATACAGAAGGAGACAAATTATGCGATAAGCTGGTGAAGGTATAACCAAAATAATCCAGCATGTGCATAAGAATAACTCCCAGCAATGCAAAACCTCTCAAAGCGTCAATAACTTCGATCCTTTGGAAAGGAGTAGAAGCGGTTCTATTTTCCTTCATCGTGTCGGTTGTTATTTGGTTTTTCTTACAAGGTTCCTGGCCGTACCATGATTAAAATAAAGACAAAATCAGCTCTACTTCTGTTCCTGATCTTTAAGATACCATTGATATAAAAGAGATATTCCCTCTTCAAGTTCCACAGAATATTTCCAGCCGAGAGTGTTTATTTTGGAGACATCCGTAAGTTTTCTCATTGTTCCGTCGGGTTGAAAAGGGTTGAATTTGATTTTCCCCGTATACCCTACGATACCGGCTACAAGCTCGGCAAGTTTTCTGATGCTGATCTCTTTTCCGGTGCCGATATTGATATGACAGTTACGTACCTCCTCCATTCCCTTTTTTAAATCCACAAAATTCACATTGTTCATGATGAACAGACAAGCTTCGGCCAGATCTTCGCTCCACAGAAACTCCCTTGTGGGCTTTCCGGATCCCCACAACTCCAGATGATTCGAAAAAATCCCAAACTTATTCAGTGTAAAAATAAAATCGTCTATCGTACTCATACCGTTCACATCATTCAGTCTCCTTCTCCTCAGATCTTTCTGAATGCTACTCCAGTTATTTTCCTGCAGACATTTGGCTAAATGCATCTTCCGGATGATTGCCGGAAGTACGTGACTCTTTTCAAGGTCGAAATTGTCATGAGGACCATAAAGATTAGCAGGCATAACGGCCAAATAATTGGTGCCATATTGCAGGTTGAAGCTTTCCAGCATTTTTAATGCTGCTATTTTTGCAATCGCATAAGGTTCATTCGTATATTCAAGCTGTGAGGTAAGAAGATATTCTTCTTTTATGGGTTGAGGGGATTCTTTGGGATAAATACAGCTGCTCCCTATAAACAACAGTTTTTTCACCTTGTGGCGGAAACTTTCGCCAATCACATTGTTCTGAATTTGAAGATTACGATAGATGAAATCTGCACGGTAAGTATTGTTTGCAATAATCCCCCCCACATAGGCTGCTGCTAAAATCACATATTCCGGCTTCTCCTGGTCAAAGAAATCCCTTACAACAGCACCATCCATCAAATCCAGTTCGCTATGAGAGCGGCCGATAAGATTGGTATATCCCTGGTTCTGAAAACACTTCCAAATAGCCGATCCCACCAGGCCTTTATGTCCGGCAAGATAAATTTTACTATTCTTATTCATAGTCAATTGCATTCATAATTCTTAGCCTTTTCACAAATTTTCATCATGCCTGACCAGCCGGACAGAGAATCACCCTGCATTTTTATAGGCATTACTTCCAAAGAGTGTCATAAATATTATCTTGATGTCCCGCATCAAGTCCCAGTTTTCAAGATACTCCATATCGTACTCCACCCTTTTTTCCATTTTCCAAAGCTCGTCTGTCAGCCCCCTGTATCCATTCACCTGTGCCCAGCCGGTTATCCCTGGTTTTACAAAATGGCGGACTTTGTAATGCCGTATAAGCTCAGAGTATTGTTGAGTATGTTTCAGCATATGCGGTCGGGGTCCAACCACCGACATGTTGCCGAGAAATACATTTATAAACTGAGGCAATTCGTCGATATTACTGCGTCTGAGGAATTTGCCTATTGAGGTAATTCTTGAATCGTTCACTTGTGCCTGTTTATTATCGGACTCGTCATTTACCGTCATCGTTCTGAATTTAAGGCATGTGAAAGTTTTGTTGTTAATTCCTGTCCTTTGTTGCTTAAAGAACAGGGGGCCTTTGGAGTCCAGCTTTATCAGCACAATTATTACGGGAAATAACCAGCTGAATATTAAAATAATAACAACGAAAGAGAATAGGATATCGAACAGACGTTTTACAAATCGAAATGTCAACTTATCCAACGGAATCTCTTGAGGGTTAAACATCTCGAACAAACGTGACGAGTCTATTTTCTTACCCGTATAGCTCTGGTTACTCCAAAAACCTTTCATGAGTACATACCGTATACGCATCCCGGTTTCGTTACACTGTGAGAGGAGTGCTTTGGTATTATCCCTGGTAAAATACCTGGGATCAGTTACAAGAAGCATATTCAATTTGTAGTTCTCTGCCAAAGAGGCTAACTCATCAAGTTCTCCAAGTATTTCAACATCTGGCTTGTACTCATTATTGGAAAGATAACCCACAAGTTTATAACCCAAAGAAGGATTATTCATTAATAATTTGCCCAGTACCAGGTCTGAATCACCTACTCCCAATATTGCAACTCTGTGGTGTGCATATCCCATTTTATAGCGGTACTGGTGAAATTTATAGATAAAATAAAAAACAATCACTTTCGTCACAAAAAAGAAGCCAGTATACTCTACCAGAAATCCCTTGTGATACCCTTTCGGGAGAAATATCTCTGCCAACAGGAAAAGAGTGATGAGAAGAATGAGAAACCTCATGCTGAATGCTTTCACCCTTTCAGCGTAGGCATCATTAAAAAAATAATTTCTCTTTGAGTAGATGATGTATGCAAAAAGCTCCGAAATATTGGCATGCAAAATATAGAGATTTCTTCCCGGAAGATCCACATAATTATACATCGGGCTATTGTAATAAACCATGTAAACCGATAAGTTTAAGAGTAATAAGTCGAAGATAAGATAGAAGAATCTTATCCCTGCATGTTCAGAATCCATAAGCTGTGATTGTTAAATAATTACTTCCTGAACTTTTCTTTTAAAATCCCTATTACAAACTGAGTATTTCCGATAAGATACCTTCGCCACATCCTGCGTGGTTCTCGAATCAAACGATACAACCACTCCAACCCGATGTGTATCATCCACCCCGGTGCGCGTTTCACCGTGCCGGCATAAAAGTCGAACACTGCACCGATACAGCAAATATGTCCCGCATTCAATTGGCCAAAATATTCATAAGACCATTTTTCCTGCTTCGGAGCAGTCATTCCAACAAAAAGCACATCAGGCTCAACCTCATTCACTGCGTTGATCATTGCCAGGTTATCTTCTTCGTCGAACAAAGTCTTGAATGGCGGGGAATAGCCGTAAACCTGCAGTCCGGGGTATTCTTGCCGAGCTCTTGCTTTAATAAGTTCGAGCGTTCGCTCCGAACTGCCAAGGAAAAAACATTTTCCGCCCCGTTCCTGCACGCGTGTCATTTCGTATTGAAAAAGATCAAAACCTGCAATCTTTTTTATTTTTTCCCCCTTCAGTAGGCGCATTGCCAATACCACACTAATACCGTCAGGCAACAACATGTCGCTTGCCTGAAGTGCCTGTCTGAAAACGGCATCTTTCCTCAGTGTATTGTAGGAATGGGCATTGAGCGTATTGATCAGCTTCTTTGAAGGTTGAATCTCCTGCAAAGGGCCACTGTATATTTCAAGTTTTTGCAGCATAATTTTCAGTATCTATCTGTTCTATATCGGGACCCCATGTAAATGTATACTTTAGAGATGTGGTACAATTGTGTATCTCCTTAAATCTGAGTAATCCGATATTGGGTTCTCCGTTGAGTCCGGAAGCACCTAAATCGATAATATCATACTCCATTTTTTTATAATAATCATATATACTCCCGTACAACAGGTCCATTGCTCCAACAGACCTGTTCCCCATATCGTCTCCCATAAAGATTCCCTGCGCAATTTTTTTATGACCGCGGTAAAAGACTGCTGCTCCCAAGCTATTTCCGTTTCCATCTTTTATCAGAAAAAAATCGACCGGCATAATGCGGTTTACCTGCACAATGTCATTCAAACTCATGTGTATTTTTCTTCCTTGTACCTCGCGATTCCTGAAAATAATTGTGTATACTTCCTGAATGGATTGCTCGTCTGTCACGACATGGAAAGAGAGATCGTTGCGCAAAGCTTTTCTATAATTCTGTGCCACCGAGTGTTTAACCCATATACCATTAAATTTATGAAGGTCTATCCAATTGATGATTTCAGGGATTGACACAATGAAGTTGAGTCTGACAAATGCATTGATGCATTTTGCATTCATATTCGTCTGATAAAGGTCGGGCGGAAGTGTGATGGTGATTCTTTTAAAATTATTTTCACGAACAAAGTTTTTTAGCTGGGATATAAAATCGAAAACTAACTCGTACGACAAATACTCATGCGTATAGTGAAAACCGGCAAAAGGTGCTGAAAAGGGAGCACAGAGAACACCATCCTTTACCCCAGCAAGCAGTCCCATTGAAATATCGTCACTCTTCATCAACCTGATAATTTTATCAGTTTTACCTTCTACTAATCCAATAAATGACTCAGAGATAAAAGGATTCAAGTCTGTAGAAAAATGTTTTCTGTAAACATCTTTTGATACTTCGATTAACATTGTACTTCTTTTTTTAATTGATAACATCTTGTAAAATTGATAGCAACCTCCGCTCAAAAACTCTCTTCGTAAAGAAGTTCTCGTACTTCACTCTTCCGTTTGCCCCCATTTCCTCCCTCAAGGAAGGATTCTGAATCAGGCTTTCAATCCGTTCGGCCAGATCATTTGCATCATCCTGAGGGTGAAGCAGGTAGCCGGTAACACCTTCGTCCACTATTTCCGGTATACCGCCCACAGCATATGAGATTACAGGCAACCTGTGTTGCATGGCCTCCAGTATTACCAGGGGAAAACAATCGCAACGCGAAGGAAGTACAAAAATATCGGCCTCTTCAAACACCATCTCCTTCAGTTTTCCATACCTCTTTCCCAGATATTTTACATGCCCGTCAAGCCCCATACCCCCGGCGAAGTCGGTAAGTTTTTTTTCGGTGACATCACTCTCTCCTCCTACAAATTCACATTGAAAATGATACCCTTTTTCCAAAAGGATCTTGCAAGCTTCCACCAGAATAAAAACCCCCTTCTCCCTCATCAGGTTCGAGAAGAAAAGTATCCTGAAAGGCCTGTTCCCGGTTTTGGACAAAAAGGCTATTCGAGGCTGGTAATCACTTATGCCATTAGCACAATAATACACATTCGACTCTGGTACATATTCTTCCACGTCGTAATAGAGATGTCTGGAGAGAAGTATCACCGGAGCCTGGTTAAATACGAACCGGTAAAACAGGTCATTCAGTCTGTTGTTTTTTTCGTTTATTATGCCTCTGTTATGAATATGGTAGATAATTTTAGTGTGGAACAAACGCAACAGGGCAATGAGGATTACATCTTTACGAAAGCCGGGGCCGGTAGTGGTCAGTGCATAATAACAGAGATGAGGCTTGTGTCTTATTAACGTGGCGAGTAATGTTAACCATATTTTCACAAGCCGGACTATCTTCAAAAGGTTCGTTTTTCCGCTCTCATTCACCTTCCGCGACAATATAAGATTGATATATTTTCCCCTGAATGCATCATTTATCAGTCTGCTTCCTTTAATCTGTTCCCCAACTACCGATGAACCGTGCACAGGGGGCGGCAAATGCAACAGGTATAATATCTCTTTTCGTTCAGATTTCATAACATTTTGGTGTATAATTGAGCATAGGATTCAATCATTTTATTCATGGAGAATTTCATCATTGCAAAATCAAATGCCATTTTCCGAAGTTTCTTTATGTTGTAAAGATGCTCCTTTATCTTTTCAAAAATTACGTATAATTCCTCCTGCCTCTCAAGATGAAATTTAAGTGGCCAATTTTCCGGCAATGTCTCGTCGAGCCCCGGAGCAAAGGAGGCAATGACCGGAACTCCGGCAAATGAGGCTTCGATCGATATTAGTGTCAACCCCTCAAAATGAGAAGGCATGAACAGAAAATCGAATGCATAAAACATGGTGGAAACATTGGGAACGGGATCGTATAGCAATACATCGCTCCTTTGTTGCGAAAGCTGGAGCAATCTTTTTTTATAGGTTCCGTCCCCTATAAGGTGAAACAGGAAACTACCGGGGTATAACCGGCCGACCTCCGGTATTGCCGATATGAGTGTTTCCATCCCTTTATAATCTTCAAAACGCCCGCAAAAGGCAATATTTATTTTTTCTTTGTTTATTTTAAACGGATGGGGACATTGTTGAGGAACGGCACATCCGTTATAAATTATCTGCCTGTTCGGGGAAAGTGGCAGCCGGTATTTCTTTCTTAATTGTTCGTAAGCCACCATAGCGTATGAAGAGACCGCTGCAACCGGCTCATTTCCATAGGCCGACTCGGCAATCCTGCCCATTTTATGATGAGTTCGCCATAATTGAGTATTGTGTATTGTACGAACAACTTCGGGCGTTTTAATTCTGAACAGAGTGAGAATTCTTACTGCAATAGCCAAAACGAAATCTGGCAGGTCCGTATGGGAGTGAATGATGGAAGGCTTTTCTTTCAGAATAAGAAAAAACAGGTGAAGGGGGCCAAAAAGAAGGCTTCCCCGCTTGGAGCCTCTATGCAGAGTGATGATCCGGATATTTTTACGCTCTAACTCTTTTCTTTTGTGATCGGCATAACTGTTTTTTGTCCGGTACAACTCTACCACAGAAATCTCTGCAGAATGGGATAAGTTGCCATACTCCGACAGGTGAAAAGCAATTATTTCTGCTCCTCCCAACTGAATAGATGATATGAGTTGAAATATTTTTTTCATTGCATTGTTATCTATTGAATTGTTCACGCCGTCTTTTTAAATCGATCCCAAACAAAAGGAAAGAGGATCTTCATCCACATCATAATAAATGAATAAGGAAGGTATGCCGGAAAATGCTTCTTTATGTAAAACAGATATTCGCTGTATGCAAGTCCCTTCGGACTTTTCATCCAACGGATTCTTTCTTTCAGAGATACGCCGGTTTTCCAGTTTTTCCCGCGATTGTGCTCACATATACCACAAACACCGGGTGCCAGCCATAATGGAATATTCCTCTTTAGAGCTCTTAGGGAGTAATCGTAATCGGCAATTCCGTGGGTATACCGTTCTTCAAAAATACCGATCCTGTCCACCACATAACCACTGACCCACAGAATATTGGCGTTAGCCAGGTCGCACTGTTGAGGATAAGAAGCCAGCGCAAGTTTCTGCATGGTCACAATGAGGTGGTTTCGTATGATCGTTGACCCGCCGTACGTTACCTCGCCCGTAGCTCCGTCAACTGTAGCTCCTGTATATATTCCCTTCATGCCCGTTTCCGACAGTGAATATGTCTCTGCCTTCAGTAAATTCCAAATAAAGTTCCGGTGCAATATCACATCGTCGTTGATCAGCAGAAAGGCATCATACTTTTTCCTGTCCAGGGCGGTTTTCCATGCCAGTCGCATGCCGCCAGCCCAAAACATATTCCCGTTACCTTGTATCAGATTGACATGTGGAAACAGTTCTTTCACTGCATTGCCGGTCCCATCGGTGGAACCGTCATCGGTCAAATAGACATCGATCCGATATGCAGGAGGAACCTCAGCCCGCTGTAATGATTCCAGACAAGCAATTGTTTTTTCCCTTCTGTTGTGGCATGTAATCAATGCCGCTACACTCTTTGTGTTCATACGATAATTTTTTCATTCTCCTCGGCTATCGGCTTCATGTCCAAGTCAATGTCGTATTCGTTCTTCTTCGTCATAGCGTATTGAAAACGAATAAACCGCACGTCAAATATTCCTCTCGCCCACACTACAATTTCATTATTTGTCATTTTTCTGAACGAATGAGAAAAACAGATCCCCAGAATAATCATCAACATAAAGTAATTTACGGTGAAGTTATTCACATCTTCAATCCACGAAAAGAGCCATCGAAAAGCAATGAAAACCCCTAACATCTTTATATAGATGTTCTTTGATCTGTTTACCGCCAGATAAGATGCTCTGAAGAATATCAGAAAATAGAGAACCACTCCCATTACCCCCGTCCAGGTAAATACATTGGCTAACCCTATTTCGTTGGCAAGTCGTTCGTTTCTACCCGTTAATTCAGCTGCCAGCACACCGAATGTATTGGAATCATTTCCTCTCGCGGGTGTTCTGCCCAACAGCCAATAATTGTTGTTGATGGCCGACTCCAACACCTCAATATAAATAAAAGTCCTTGTATCGGCAGTAGCACTCATTTCCACACGGTTGCCCTCATTATCGGTGCCCACAGCAACATAATCGCCTTTGATATATTCGTTCATATTAAATACGTTAAATACATGGGTCACTCCCAGTACAAAAAAAAGTACCGGAGCAATAAACAATGAAACACGGGCAATTTCAATGACCCTGACACTGATCTTCTCTTTCAGATAGTAAATGGCCAGGATAATAAATGGCACGCCAAATTTCAGGATATTGCTCCTGGCACCGAAATCGGAAAATATAACTGCAACAGTAAGCAGCAGAATAAAGAATCTCTGACGCACGGTAAATGCCGGAAAAAAAAGAATCATGACAGTCACTGGCATCAGGTAAAAACCAAAAGCATCGGTCCTGATGATCAGGGCAAACAACGCGAACAACGGCAAGGCATATTTTACATAAAAAACAAAGAGCGACTGTACCACAATCTTGTTGGTGGCGGAAAACATGACGATGGGCAACATAAGAGCCATCGAGTTGCTTATCAACCCTTTCCAGTCCCAATACAATTCTGCTTCAAACATGCCTCTTGTTATGCATACTACATTCCACAGCAGGTATATCCAGACTATAAGCATATTGTCTTCGTTCGTTTTATCGAAAAAATAATACCGGGAAAAGAAAAATACCGCCAGAATCAAAAATGAAATACCCCACCACAGTGTTGTGTTATCGAGAGAGGAGAGGACCGGAATTCCCGGCTTTATATAAGGTAACACGGTGTAAATAGTCATTAAAAGAATCGATACGGGAATCAGATGACTCACTATCTGTTTGTTCACATTTACTTTTTTCATTTTTCACTGGTTATAAAGAGTAAATATCACCGGCACATTTTTTTCCATATGATAGGTTTTATCGACCAACTCTCTGGCATTGGCCGAAAGCCTTTCTGAAATCTCAGGGTGGGAATAGAGTTCGATTACTGTCTTAGCCAGCAATTGATGATCTTCGGGGATAAGACAACTGTTTTCCCCGTTTTTATTAAAATCCCTCAATCCGGCTACATCATAAAGTATGGCAGGGATACCGCACGCCATGGCCTCAATTGTTGTAAGGGAGATTCCCTCGAATTTACTCGTCATAAGATAAATGTCTGATGCCACCAAAAATTTTCGGACATCGGTTTGGTTGCCATAAAATCTAACATGGCCAGAGACACCCATCTCTGCTGCAAGCTCCTTCTCTTTTGTTTCAACATCTCCTTCTCCCAGGTGAAGGTACACTACAGCAGGATGCTCTCGTACAATATAGGGGAGTGCTTTTACTATTTCGGAATGTCTTTTAATCTCGCTACAACCTCCTACTGAAATAAGTACCAGAGCCTCCTGTGGAATATCCAAGGCTTCTCTGATTTGTTTTTTTTCACCGTTTAGCGAAGGGAAAAAACGATGAGCCCCATACCAGTTATACACTTTCTTTGTTTGATTATGGTAGTAGGACAGTTCGTGTTCATAAACAGAATCACTTATAGTTTGAAATCTGCATTCAAAGATATTTTTGGCGGACCAACGTTGAAAAACATGATACAGATAGCTATAACGATGAGAGGGAAAAACACTGTGAAACGTATAGACGGAACGTTTTCCGGCCACCCACGTACAGAAAGCCAATGCCCACATGAAAGCATTCACGTGAATGTGAACGACATCGAATCTCCCTTTTTTCAAAAAATGAATAAACTGTGAGTAAAATCGGATGCGCGTTGTTATCCTCCAGCCTCTGGGGTAAGGGCAATGAACCACCTCGAATCCGGCTTGCCTGAAATGCGATGCATACTCTCCAGAATTTGCAGCGGTAGCCATGACGGTTAGTTCACACCCTCTCTCCCGAAAAAGAGGGGCCGCATCCACATACATTATCTCAGCGCCCGAAAATTTTAGTTCATAGAGCACATGCAATATTTTCATGATGATGATCTATTATGTTGGAATAAATTGACATATATTGCCTGATTGTATGCTCGATATGATGGCGCTTCTGAGCGATCATCCGGGCTTCGCGACCAATTTTCTCCGCCAATGCATCGTCAGAAAAAATACGTTTTATCTGAAAGGCCAAATAAGCGTGATCTCCCGGCGAGAACAGAAGCGAACTCTCATTATCCTTCACGATAGAGGGCACTCCACCTACTGCAGAGGCTACCGATGGCACTCCAACCATCATGCTTTCGCCCAATGAGTTTGGGCTATTTTCCATAAAAGAGGGGAGGACAAATACATGTGCATTGCAATATTCATGAGCCATTTCGGTAGCAGATAACTTCTTTTTGAATACAACATGACCCTCCAAGCCGAGTTCTTTTATTTGAGTTTTCACGTAATTTGCATAATCTTCAGACACCAGATAGTCTTTCCACTTGGGAGATTTCGTCTGAATCGTGGACAAAGGTGCTACTATTTTCACATCAGGATAATCCTGTTTAAGTATGGCAGCTGCTTTCAACAGTACATGGAAACCTTTTAGGGGTGATGCGGCAGAGGGAACAAATATCCTGTGTCGTTCACAATTGTCAATCTCCCATTTTGTTGTGTAAAACTCTGCACGCAGCAGCTCTTCTCCCTGAAAATAAACCGCTTCTGGATTCAGAGACATCAGTTGCGCCCTGTCCCACATTGTACGACCCACAAAATAGCTGTTTATATTGTATATTTCCCGCTCTATCAGGATGTAACGTTTCCATTTTCGCAAAGCAAAATTTACTCCTCCCCGTCCCAACCTGTTTTTAATCGATCGGTATTTTTTTATATTGACAGTTGCCACGCTATGTTTCAGGTTATCATAGCAGGGAGAGACAATACCCTGAATAGAGCATACAACAGGGATTGATTCGTCAATGAATTTGCGCAGAAGGCCGAAATTTTTTTCCGTACCATGCACATGGATGATATCAGGCTTAAAATCGTTTATGGCAAACAGATATTCTGATGCAAGACGAAGGTTTATATTTCGGATATTATCATTTTTCATCATAGGAACAGAATAATAGATGATATTGTCGATCTCTTTTTTTTGAGCTTCACCGTTGAGGACCGGTGTAATTGAACCCAATTTTACGTCGGGTTCATTATGAAGAAGATAAAACAACGGAGCGATCCACGAACCTCCCAGGGTAGGCCTTCCTTTTACATAGGGAAGAAAAGCTTCAAACAGATCATGTGTGACCCAAAGAATACGCATAATGTTCCGTCATTTAAATTGTTATACATTATCAGAAACTCACTATTTTCTAATTCCACTTAGTCGTAGATACCAATAAAAGAGACTTAACTTATTCAGGATCACAATTCCTTTCCGTCCCTTAAATCCTTTATATTTAAATCGCAGCCAACACTCATAATATATCGACAAGTCGATAGGATTCAACAGATTCAGATGTTTTGACCGGTATTTTTTAAATATCCTATGTGCCTCTTCCGTTCTGGTTTCTTCCAATTTATTACTCCTGGAAACTGAGTCTGCATGGACTCTGTATCCTACGGTTGACTTATTCATATAATATACCTTTACATTCATCTCGGTAATCCGGTAAATAACCGTCATATCTTCGTAGATTCTGAACTCCTCGTCACAAAGATGAATAAGATCCAGGATTTCTTTTTTGTAGAAGAAAGTGGGAGTATTTAAGAAAGCCGGCCAACGGACATACGCTTTCAGTTGTTTTCTTGCAGTAGGAAAATTTACAAAGTAAGCCAACCCTTCGTTTACCGTATTGCCTGCGAGTGGCATGCCATTTTCGTCTATCTTACACATATCCGATACAATAAAAGAGGCATTTGAATTACCGGCATAGTTCAAATTATCGGAAATGCAGCCAGGCAGGAGTATATCATCTCCGGATATGGTTTTTATCCATTCACCGGTAGTTGATTTGAATCCTCTGTTACAGTTTGCGGAAGTACCTGTGTTACAAGCGGAAGTAATTAATCGGGCATTGACAAAACGATGCCTGTTATTGTTTAACCATTCGCTGCAAATCACAACAGTCGCGTCAGTTGAGCAATCATCACTTACAATCAACTCAATATGCTTCCAGGTCTGTGCTTTCACACTTTCCAATGTTTTTGTCACATACCGGGCACTGTTATATGTGATAATAATCACCGAGACCAACGTGGCATTTTCTGAAATCATAATGAACTGTTTTTTTTGATTTTCTGCGTAAATACCCGAATCATCTCTCTTATGCCAATCCTTTTCTCCAGCTCCCTGAATGAATACCACGAGGATATCGCTATGAGCATAATCCCCGGCAGGTAGATATATGGGTATTCTATCAGGTTCACTACAATAAAGCTCACCAAAGCCAGCAGAAACTGAATTAAAAAAAGAGTGACCGCTTCCTTATGAAAGGAAAAGTCATACTTGATCTTCGCAATTGTAAATACCTGTATACAATATAGGGTGTAAGATATCAGGAAAGAAAAGCCCAAACCGGTCAGTCCACCCAGGTAATATCCCGTCATATTGATTATTAAAGAATAAACACTTCCAACAAATTCATTCCAAAAGAAGAGCTTACCGTCTCCTTTTGCCAAAAACACAAAAGCAACAGCCCAGCTCACGGCTTTAAAGAAAATACCCAACGAAGCCCAATAAACCATCCCGGTAATTGCTAAAAATTGAGTCGAATACAAAAGAATCACTGCCCAATTAATGAATACAAGAAAAAAGATGAGAATAGGAGCCAAAATAAGCAGGGCAATTTCAGCCTGTTGATTGATACTCTCTTTACATTGCACATTGTCGTTTGCTACTGTTGATAAACGCGGATAGTAATCTGTTCCCATGGCGGTGAAGATCATTCCTACGTACGTATTGATGATGGTGAATCCGGCCGAATAATGGCCTACATCCGCCACATTTCCTGCATGATTAATAAAGATGCGCAGCAGATAAGTCGCAACGAGCGTGGTTAAACCACTCAGACTGATCATCACTCCCATCACAATCATACTTTTCCCTTCTGTTAAAATTGTCCGTCTGGAAATTTCAGTCTTTTCAGTCTTGATCTTGCGTGCAAAATACCGCGAAAAGAAAAGTGTGATGAACGACGTGATAATAATGACCGGTACTATTCCGCGAATACCAAACCGGTAATAAAGAGGAATGGAAATAAGCAGTCCGGTCAGGCTGCCGTACACATTGGCCTTTGCTAGATTCTGCAACCGGCGCAATCCCTGTAACAACACCAATTCTCCGGAACTCAACTGGTTGAACAACAACGTAACCGAAATCCATACGAATGCCAGCCTGTACTCTCTGTTTCCAAAAGTAATAGTGCTGAGCCAGGGAGACAGAAGCAGTGTCACCAAAGCGCCCAGCAAGCCGGTATACCAGACCAGACGGCGTAAAACGGAGATAACAGTAGATGCACGAACGTTATCTCCTGAAGCATTTGCTTCGGAAATATTCTTCACTGCGCTCGTTCCCAGGCCGAAGCTTGTGACTCCACTTACCAAACCGGTAGCAGAGGTAAGCAGCCCGACAATCCCCATACCGGATGGACCCAGTAGTATCGCAATAAATTTTGAGCGTACTACCGAAATTAAAATCTGAAAAAACTGAACTCCGCCAAAAAGCGACGTTGCCTTCATGATTTGCCGGTATGAATTTTTCTGTACTGTCATCTATCTTTTTTCAATTCTGTGAACAAAATGAATTCACAACCCGAGCCACCATCTCCACCTCTTCATCGGTAACAACCTGACTTATTGGTAAGCTCAACACCTCTTTGTGAATTTTTTCGGTTACAGGTAAATGCAAATGATTCAGCTCCCTGTATGCTTTTTGCCTATGGGGTGGGACTGGATAGTGAACCAGTGCCTGCACACCATGATCGTTCAGAAATCGCAACATTTCATCTCGTTTGGGAGTACGGATAACAAACAGATGAAATACATGTGCATTCCAATCGCTCACCTCGGGTAATATTACTTCCGGTTGGGTAATACGATCCAGATAATGTCGTGCTACCTCTTTTCTGCGTTCATTGTCACTTTCAAGATGATTCAGCTTCACGTTCAATACAGCTGCCTGAATTTCGTCCAATCTGCTATTATACCCCTGATAGTCGAAAATATACTTTCTGACAGACCCGTAGTTGCCCAGCGACCTGGCCTTTTCTGCCAAACTCCTATCGTTGGTAGTGATGGCACCGCCATCACCCAGTGCACCCAGGTTCTTGCCCGGATAGAAACTATGGCCTGCAGCATCTCCCAGCGACCCGGTAGTTTTTCCATGATACTTGCATCCTGCCGCCTGTGCGTTGTCCTCAATCAATTTCAGGTTATACTTTCGGCATAACGAGGCTATTTTGTCTGTATAACCACATCTGCCGTACAAATGCACCACCATGATTCCTTTTGTTCTGGAAGTAATGGCCTCCTCGATTTTCTCGTCATCAATCTGATAAGTCGTTAAACAGGGTTCAATCAGAACAGGAACCAGCCGGTTGTCGGTTATGGCAATAATTGAGGCAATAAAAGTATTGGCGGGAACAATTATTTCGTCGCCTTCCTTCATCGCTCCCATTTCCATATAAGCACGCAGAATTATGCGCAGCGCATCCAATCCGTTAGCAACGCCTATGCAGTGCTCGGTTCCGATAAATCGGGCATAATTATTTTCAAATTCAGCCGTTTCCTCACCCAGCAGGTACCAGCCGGAATCGACAATCCGAGAGATAGAATGATGGATTTCATTCTCATACTTCTGCGTTATTTTTTGAATATCAAGAAATTTCACCATACACGTTTGTTATAAATGATGAATGATGCCTTTTTTGTCTTTTTTTTGAAGATCCAATATCACACCGTCTTCGGTCATGTACCCCTGATGTGTTGCCGGATTGCCATAATATAGTGCATATGCCGGGATATCACTTGTAACAACACTTCCCGCACCCACAAACGCGTATTCCCCGATAGTGATACCGGGGAGAATCGTTGCATTGGCACCGATAGAAGCGCCGGTCTTCACCAGCGTGTTCATAAGATTCGTACTATCGTATGCTTTGGATCGGGGGATCAATTCATTCGTAAAGGTTGCGTTGGGGCCAATAAAGACATTGTCTTCAATAGTCACTCCGTCCCACAGTTGAACCCCATTCTTTATTGTTACATTATTACCTATCACAACCTTATTCTCAATAAATACGCAAGCACAAATATTGCAGTTGGATCCGATAACGGCTTCGGGCAGTATTACACAATATTGCCATACATTGGTATCAATTCCAATATTTTCACTCTGAACATCAGATTGGATGTGAATCATTTTTATATTCTTTAAATTCGTTATAATCTCTTATATAGTCTTCCTCGGAAAATTCTGTCGACGCCAACACCAAACAGACTGATCCCGAAGAAAAATTATCCAGTTCTCTCCAGATGCCGGGCACAACAAGTAATCCTCGGTATGGCCTGTTAATGGTAAATGTTCTTTTTAACTCGCCATCATCGATCGTAACGTCAAAACTGCCGCTGGCAGCCACGATAAATTGCTGCAGTTTTTTATGTGCATGTCCGCCTCTCGACTCGCCTCCCGGTACATCATAGAGGTAGTAAACACGTTTGACACCAAAAGGAATCGTTTTGGCATTCTCCACTACACTGATGTTTCCCTTTTCGTTATGATGCTTATCGATTTCCAGCATGGTACAATCATAAATGTTTGTCTTCTTCATAAGCTGTGTGTATCTATGTTATATTCTCGCTTCATTTGCCAATTCCTTGAAGAGCGCGTAATCATAAATATAATCTTCGGGATTAAATTTGATGGATGCCAATACCAGTGCCAAAGCGTTGGTTGAAAAATTCTGCATCTGTCTCCATACTCCTTTGGGTACATATAATCCATAATAAGAGCGGTTCAGGGAATATGTTTTTTTTTCTTTTCCATCATCCAGAATCACATCAAAACTACCCGACAAAGCCACGATAAATTCCTGATTTTGCCTGTATGCGTGCCCACCACGTACCTCTCCTCCGGGTACATCATAAATCCAGTAGGTACGGACAATCTTAAAAGGGATATGATTAATCCCCTCAATGACAGACAGATTTCCTCTCCTATCTAAATTTTTCGGGAGTTGAATAATTCCTGCTTTGCTGAATTTCATTTTACTGCACATTTTAATCATGTTACACTGACATTTGTTACACTGACAGAGTTGCGCGACAGTTTTTATCTAAAAATACTACCGGACTTCTACAGGGATTCGGTTATCCATATCCGTATCCATATTTCTTATTCATTCCATACCGGTACTCGGGTGAATTCAAGTCAACTGAGTTTAGGATGAAATACATTCTTTTCAACTTATTTTCCCGGTGATATACCTCTGCTTCCTCAATGCACTTTCGCGGAGTATACCCTACACGTGCGATAAACAGGTTGACGTCTGCAAGCCTGTTCAACAAAAAACCGTCTGATACTATCCCGATAGGAGACGTATCAATCAATATATAATCGTATTCTTCCCTTAATTGATTAATCAGATCGTCCAGTTTTGGCTTTGCCAGCAGTTCGTTCGGATTGGGAGGAATTGCCCCCGATGTGATGATAGATAAATTTTCGTGGATACCGGAAGGCCTTACCAACTCTTCTTCGCTTACATATCCCGACAGGTAAAGTGTTATTCCCGGGCCATTGCTCAATCCTAATAAATTGGCAAGTTTCGGCTTTCTGATATCCAGCTCGATAATCAATACTTTTTTTTCAAGCAGCGCCAGGCTCATGGCAAGATTTACGGTAATAAACGATTTGCCTTCACCACTGACACTTGATAACATATTGATTACCTTCTTCTCTTTGCTGTCAATGATAAACAATAGATTCGCACGTACAAGACGCAGCATCTCATTAAAGTAGTCGTTGCAGTTGTCTTTTACGGCAATGGTTTGCAATTGCAATAATTTGGGGATTTCGCCCAATACCGGAATCGTGGAAATATCCTCGAGTTCCTCCCTGGAAGAAATCTGGTAGCGCAACAGTTCTTTTATTTTTATAATGACAACAGGCAGAATCAGTCCGGCAACAAAAAAAATCATCAGGATCATCTTTTTATTCGGCCACACTACCCCCGCAACACGAATATTGTCGACCAGTTTAGAATTTGGTGCCACCACGGTCATATTCATATAACGTTCCTCTTTCTTCTGAAGAAGATAGAGAAACAATTCTTCCTTGGTATTCTGCTGGCGGACAATGTCCGAGAAGATACGTTCCTGCTGGGGAATAGCCCTGATTTTAGAATAGTTCCTTGAATACTCGGAGTTAATATCCCGCTGCAGAATTTCCATGTTGTTTTTCTCGTTTTGCAAGCCCGAAACTACAGAAGCAAACGTAGACTCCAGTTGATTATTCAAATCTATCATAGACTGATTGCTGCTTGAGGCAATTCGCGCCAGCTTGTTTCGTTCCAGTACTAAGTTATTGTATGTACTGATCTGGGAGTTCAATACGGGACTTTGGATGCCGGAATTGGCCGGTATCAGCTTGTCGTGGCCTCCCTTTTGCTGCACAAAACTTAACAGACTTGCTACAATGGAATATTGAGACTCAATATCCATCTTCCTTTGGCTTACATTTGCCAGTTGAGAGTTGTACAGATCTGCCTGAGAACCAATATTGGTTAATCCCTGCGATTGCTTGAACGCTTGTGCCTGATCTTCCACTGTGTTCAACTCATTGCTGAGCATGGCAAGATGCTGATCAATGATCTTTGATGTTTTTTCGGCCAGATCAAGCTGGTCCTGTATGCCGTGTTCGTTGTATGCTTCAAAATATTCCATTAGGAAATGCTTCCCAAGTTCCCGATGAAAGGTGGTTAAAGCGACATCTGCAACAGAGGAGGTTTTAGAGGTTAACTCAATCTGCATTGAGTTAACAAATGCATCAGCCACATTCAGCGGATTCTGAATCTGTACCCAGATTCTCATATTCTTTTGGGGCTTCGTGCTACCTTTGGAAAGCTTCAGTTCGCCAAAAGGTAATCGCACGATGGTATCGTTTGATGCTGCCAACACCTGATATTTGCTCCCTTTATATTTGCCTGAAAACAACGCACTGCCTTCAGGATTAATAAAAAGATCGAACGAGATATAGCCTCCAAGAGCGATCAGCCTGTCTTCCGGAATCCTGATTTCTACTGGCAGTTCTTCTCCATACAAAAAAGCAGTTTTCCGTTTCGGCAAACCCGGTATCAGCTTTTCCAGGACGGAAACCAATGGTTTCAATTGAATGTAAGTAACATTCATGTTAAACCTCCTGACCACGTCTTCTGCTATGAGTGATTTTTTCAGAATCTCCACCTCATTGTCAACATTGTTCCTTCGGGTCATTACACCCATTTCCTCGAAGATAGTTATGTCTGAGGTCCCGCCCTTTTGGTCATCTTTAAACAGGATGGCGGTGGTAACCTGGTATTGCGGCAACGTAAAATAGAGGTATAACAGGGCAACGAAAAGACACAGGACGACAGACAACAAAAACCATTTCCAATAAGAATAATACTTCATCAGTATGGCCGTCACGTCGATCTTTTTCTCTGAAAGAGCAAAAAACTCCTCCTCCACATTCGAATACTTGTTCATATTTGTGTACTATTCAATAATCTGATTGCGTGCTCAAAAAAAACAACGCTCATTTCGTCAGTCCAAATATAGTTGCACCCAAGGTAGCCAAAGAGATCAATACAGATATGGTTGTCATCCTGTAGTTTTCGGCTGCTCCGTATTTTGAAGAATTGGCCTTTGTCTGGTTCGGTTCAACATACACCACATCGTTTTGCTCAAGATAAAATGCAGGTGACTCAAACAGTTTATTGTTGTTGAGATTTACTTTATAAATAATCTTTTCCCCATTTTCATTTTCACGCAAAACCGTTATGTTGTCGCGCCTTCCAAAGATGGTCATATCACCGGCCATGGCCAACCCTTCAAAAATGGTGATCCGCCCGTTAGTCGATTCAAATTTCCCCGGCCTTAATACTTCACCAAGAACACTCACGGTATAATTCAAAATCCTTACCGTGATCACTGGAAGTTCTTCAGAGAAGAAGGGTTTCAGTTTGTTGCCAATAAATGCTCCCAGCTCATCAGTAGTCATCCCGCTTACCTTCAACACACCCAGCGTGGGAAAAGTAATATTGCCGTCACTGTCTACCAGATAATTTTGCAATGCAGGCTGTGACTGAATGTTATTCATCCTCGCATCAATCTGTGGCATGATAAGATTATACCTTACCGAAGCGGCAGCCTCGCTGCTCACCACGGTAATGGAGAGGATGTCCTTGGGCTTGATCCTCGCATCATACTTTTTGTTGTTCAGAATGGTTTCACCGCGGCTGGTTTGCTGGAAGTAAGAGATGTCTTTCACTTGGGCACAAGAAACCATAATATAAGTGAATGCCAGCAGGTACATGAATCTTCTCATCTTTTTATTTTCCTATTATATCTATTACACAATAAGGACATATGATATTAAAAAACGAACAGTAAAAAAATATCCAATTTGATAAGCTGTGATTTTTAATTTTTAAAGTGATAACAATGTTATATCAAAGTCAGTCACTTGTTTTCTTAACTAACTTAGTTAAGTACCGCAAATATATGCTTGTAAAGAATCATTTACACCAAAAAACTCATTACATAATATTACAAAGCCAGGGTTATTTTTATACTGAAACCAATGTGGGATTTTATTCAGTCACAGTCTCTGTTTATAATCAATACAAATAGTGTTCTCTTTACGGTTAATGCCTTTTAAATCTCTTTAATTTCAACAAAATTCGCTCTAAGGCTTTGTTTTTTAACATGATGATCCAATATAAAAGCGTATTTTTGCGTTGCAATCTGCACAAGCCACATTGAAAGGGATCTTATC
>ENA-UOOK01002518-UOOK01002518.1-fermentation-metagenome-genome-assembly--contig:-NODE-2518-length-22373-cov-10.419482_pt1 | contig 22373 bp, 21 predicted proteins | sample MGYA00245777_ERZ724023 | MGnify/ENA primary metagenome ERZ724023 (study PRJEB28704, sample SAMN03018312) | fermentation metagenome | biome: anthropogenic terrestrial biome; feature: soil...
GCGGAAGTCAATCAACATATCCGGTTTAAAAACCAACAGTTACTTAAAACATAGCCATCTTTAATTATAAAAGTTCTTTTCTTAGCTCCTCTGGGGACTTTGGTGATAAATATGAAAAAGGAATATCAAAAACCGTAATAGCACCGGATTTTCCTTCCTTTGACAGCCTATAAATAGCTCTTGAATAGGCAACTAATACACTGGATGTAAATTCAGGGTTGCTGTCTAGTTTTAAGCTGAATTCTACTAATTGATTTGCTCCACTTTGGGTATTTCCTGTTCTTATAACAGATCCTCCATGAGGCATGCCAGAATGATTTAAATGTAGTTCTTTTTCAGAAATAAAATTAACTGTTGTATCGTAATCAACAAAATAGTCAGGCATAGTTTTTATCTTTTGCTCTATCATTTGCAAATTTGCACCTTCCTCCGGAACTACATAGCATACCCTTTTATGTTTTTCCCTATTTGTAAAATGCCCTTTCTCTCCGCTTTTTACCTTGTTTACGGTTTCTTCAATAGGAATAGTATATTGTATACCGTTTTTTACACCATCTATTCTTCTTATGGCATCAGAATGTCCTTGGCTTACGCCTTTACCCCAAAATGTATAAGTTTCACCTTGTGGAAGTATAGTCTCCCCAAGAAGGCGGTTTAAAGAAAACAAACCAGGATCCCACCCTGAGGATATAAGTGATAGTGTATTAGAAGATTTACAAGTACTATCCATCCTTTCAAAGTATTCAGGTATTTTAGCATGAGTATCAAAGCCATCAACAGTATTAAAATCTGAGGCAACCAAAGGACCTTGTTCCTTTAAGTCAGTAGCAGAGCCACCGCATAGTATCATTACATCAATTATGCCTTTATATTCCTTTAATTTTGATATATGAACCAATTTTGCGCCGCCGCTTTTATCTATAGTTTTTGTATCCCTTCTTGTAAAAATAGCTTTAAGCTCTATATCTGGATTTTGAGTTATGGCTTTTTCTACACCTTTCCCAACATTTCCGTATCCTACAATTCCTATATTAATCTTAGGTTTCACGATACCACTCCTTGTTTTGATAATCTATATTAAGTTTAAAATGATTTTATATAAAAATGAGCAAAGGCTTTTTTAGCTTCCTTCACTTTAAAACCTTTGTATATTTTATCATATCATTATTATAGGATATTTTACAAAAAAATTTCATCATTCACAACATATATTTTGAAATAATATACTAATATATACACAAAGGCGGATGGTGTACAGGCCTTCCTATGTAACTGGAATGGATTTACCATGGAAGACATATAGTATACAGGGAATAAATAAAATTAATTAAAGGGGAAGTGAGGATATGAATAAAAGGAATATAATAATTCCTATTGTATTAGTTTTAATGGTTTTTCTAATTGGCTTTATAAACAAGCCTAAATCAAACAGTTTGGGGGATAAATCCCAAGTCGTCGTCTATAATTCTCATCCTTTTGAAGTGTACAAATCAGGGCTTAGTATAAAGGAGGCCTCTGAACTACTAGAAACAAAATTATTAGATAACAAGTTAGAATGTACTTATGTAGATAATCCAAATAAAGATTATAAGGGTAGTTATGAATTTTCTAGAAAGTTAATACTAGATAACATTAAAGAACTAAACAACACTGTATTGTTAGATATACATGTAAACGAAGATAAAGAAACCTCTAATGGGGATATTACAGTTTACGTTGGTAAAGGAAATAAACAATATACTAAAAACAAGCAATTTGCTGAGAGCCTCATTAAAATGATAAATTCTGTAGACAACACTATAAAGTGTGAATTAATACTAAATGGGAATGGAAAATATAATCAAGATCTATCTAGCAAAGCACTTCTGATATCAATTGGAAATAAAGATACTGCAGATACAGATATGCAAAACATAATTGATGCTTTAGCTGCTTCAATGGGGGAAACATTATAAGATTATAAATATTTATTATATATTTACAAAGCCTAGTATGACTTTAGTTGATTACCGTATAATCAACTAAAATTATACTAGGCAGGCTTTTCAGCAGGTTATCGCCCTAAAAACTTTTTACACGCCAAACTTCTGTTAATTAATTTCAAGACTTTATCTAATGAATCTCCACTATTTACCCATATATCTGGTTGATATCCTTTTCCTTCTTGGCATTGTGGAATAAAGGTAAGTGTATTTCCGAATTTAATATTTATTAATGAATTAGGTAATTGGCTTTGAGTAAATACATTTGAAATTCTTGTACCTGAGGTATTTGTTCCAACAAGTATAACGTTCTTAAGTGTTTTTAAATAGCCTATAAAACTCTCACCTGATGAAGCAACATTATTATCAATTAAGACGAAAATTATTGCTTTATTATTATGCAATTTTTCTTCAGTTCTTGAAACATACCATCTATTTGTATTCTCTTTTGCCCTTGTTAGTATTTCGTCATATTCTTCTTTTAATTCAGGAGGAAGATTTTCATAAGTTATATCTTTTGCAGCAAGCGTAGTAATGTAATTATTAATTAAGCTGTAAAGTTCAATAGAGGAACTGCTCTTGATATTCCAAGATTGTTAGAATCATAGTTATACATGTATTTGGTCATGTTTATATTTACATTTGCTGCATTAGTATTGTTAACTTTTCTAAGCAAACTTGTAAAATCCTTGGATTTTATTGAATTTATAAGGATAATAATAAAAATAAATATTATTAAAAATAAAATGAGCAAATGTACTTTTTTTAGTTTCATGTTTTTGTTCCCCCCTTTATATACAAATAATATATAATTAACTTCTTGGTATGAAAAGTTAGTTACTTATTCCAAGATTATGATTTCTTATGATTAGCACAGAATAAATAAAAATAGAAAATAACAATATATATAAGATATACCGAAAAACATATATTGTCAGTATTATCCAAAGATGTATGCTGACCAAAATACCTAAATGAATTATAATCCCGTTTTCGACAGTTGAAAACGGGATTATAGTATATCTCACAAAAAAATTCCATCATTCACAACATATATTTTAAAATCATCTACTGATATATACACAAAGGCGGGTGGTGTTATTTTTGGACTATGCCTTAATAATGTCTGGTGGCATGGGTACAAGGTTTTGGCCTAAGTCAAGACATAGTATGCCTAAGCAATTTTTAAAAACTGTCGGGGATAGGACTATGATACAGAATACTGTAGATAGAATAGAAAAGTGCCTTCCCCGCAATAATATATGTATAGTTACTAATAGAGATTATGTAAAAATGATAAAAAAGCAGCTTCCTAAAATAAGAAATGAAGACATATTTATAGAGCCAGATAATAAAGAGACGGCTTACTGGAGGACATAGGTCATAAAAGTAGGTGGTGGTTACGTGAATACACATATTTTCCTTGTTACATATATACAAAAGTCTCAGTGATCATATACTATCAAATTGAAGTTTTTGAGAAATATAGAATGGTAAATATCATCAATTAGCAGGGGACCGGTAATGTTTATAATAATATTCCTAAAGTTACGCCTTCGACATTATCATCTGATTGATATTCTCCCAATTTAACAGAAAGAGTATTGCAAATAATAGAATATTTATAAATTGTTGGGCATATGGTATATATAAATAGGACAAACCTATTCTAATAATATAAATTTAAATTATTTAGGATTTTAGAAATTATAAAATTAGTAGGGGGGTACACGATTATGGGTGATAGCCTTGAAATAAAAATGGGAAATTTAGTTCAACAATGGGGAGGAGCTTCTGTTAAAACTATAACATTTTGCGTTACTGAAGATTGTAACTTAGCATGTAGATATTGTTATATGACAGGAAAAAATAACAAAGGTAAAATGAGCTTTCAGATTGCAAAGCAAGCTATAGACTATATTCTTAAAGAACGTAGCTTATTTAATGAGAAAGGGGTTATTTGGGATTTTATAGGAGGAGAACCATTTCTAGAAATAGAGTTAATTGATCAAATAAGCGATTATATAAAACAACAAATGTTTTTACTAGATCATCCGTGGTTTAATAAATATAGATTTTCTTTTTCAACTAACGGAATATTGTATAATACATCCAAAGTGCAAAATTATATAAAAAAGAACCGTGGACATATATCAATAGGGATAAGTATTGATGGTAATAAAACAAAACATGACCTTCAAAGGATAAAGAAAGATGGGACAGGAACTTATGATGATGTTATAAAAAACATATCGCTTTGGTTAGAACAGTTTCCAAATGCACAAACAAAAGCAACATTTTCCCACGAAGATTTACCATTTCTGAAAGAAAGTATAATTAGCATTTGGCAGCTAGGCATCAAAAATGTTGCTGCTAATATAGTATATGAGGATGTTTGGAAGGATAATGATGACGTTATTTTTGAAAGACAACTTATGGATCTTGCAGATTACATAATTGAAAATGAACTCTGGGATAAATACTCAGTAAGGTTTTTTGATTACCATATTGGTTTTCCATTATTAATAGAAGATTTAGAAAGAAATTATTGCGGTTCGGGGAGGATGCTTGCAATTGATCATAATGGCAACTTTTTTCCCTGTATACGTTTTCTTGATTTCTCGTTGAATAGCAGGAGAGGAAGAACTATAGGAAATATATTTGACGGTATTAATGAAGATAAATTGAGACCTTTTTATGCATTAAACTTAAAGGATCAGAGTGATGATAGATGTATTAAATGTGGAGTTGCTACTGGTTGTGGATGGTGTACAGGTTTTAATTATGATTATGCAGATACAGATACAATATTTCAAAGGGTTACAAATATATGTAAGATGCATCAAGCAAATGTGAGGGCAAATAAATATTTCTGGAACAAATTTTCCCGAGTGACTGGAATGGATTCACCACGGAAGACATATAGTATACAGAGAATGGAAATGGGAAGTAAAGGCCAGAGATATTTATTATTTATAACATCCAGTAAAGCAATAGAATTTTGTAATTATACAAATGGCCAATTAGCAGAAGAAATTGTTATGAGCGAAAAACTATTAAAAAGTGGGTTGAACTTTGCAATTGATAAAGGATATAGGCCAATAATATTAAATAACCAAAATAAAATAGAATCTACATTAAATAATATATGTATCAATATTTTTGATAATAACCTATATGCCTCAATTAGAGAAGACCAGGAAACCAATACAATACTTGTATATAAAAATAGTTCTAATATTAATAAGGTTTTTGCTAATTCTAACAATATACTTTTAGTTAATAAAGATGATATATGTAAGATATTTAGTAATATAAATATTCTGCATAAAAGTTACTCCAGAATAAACATAATAATACAGGATTTACAGAAGTGGAACTACGATGATGTTGAAAATTATAAAACGCAATTAGAAAATTTAATACCTATTGTTATGAAAACTTATGAGGCGGGAAAACCAATAGAGATTAATGTATTGACCGATTTAATATATTTAGATGCTATAGAGGATTGTGGTGCAGGAGAAACAACATTTACACTTGCTCCTAACGGTAACATTTACATTTGCCCAGCATTTTATTTTGATGATCCAAATAGTTATATTGGGGATTTAGAATGCGGTATTACTGTAAAGAATTACAAATTATTAAGCTTAAAGAATACTATAACATGTAATCAATGTAGTAATTATAATTGTAAACGCTGTAAATACCTTAATAAAAAACTTACAAATGAAATAAATATTTCTTCAAAAATTCAATGCTTAGTTAGCTCTGCTGAGAGCGAAGTATCTAAAAATTTGCAGGGATTGCTTTGCAGTAAAAACTTATTGCATACCGTAGATAAAACATTAAGCAAGGAGTATAAAGATCCATTTGAAAGATTTTTAGATAAAAGAGGGAGATAAAAATCAATGGTTAAGGAAAAGATTGGGCATGTAACAGAAGTTGAGAAAAGTGAAATATTAATTATACACGAAAGGATTATGGCTTTAGATGAGCTGCTATTAACCTTGGATGATTTTAAAGTCAATAATGGGGAAAATTCTGTACTTCAAAAAAAAATAGTTGATGATATTAATAAAACTAAAAGCTTATATAAAGAATGGTGGGATAATGCAACAAAAAAATATGGTTGGAAATGTAGAGATTCTGGGAGGTGGTATATTGATTTTAAAAGCAATGACATATTTCTAATTTATAATTGATTAACAGCGTTATTACTAGATATCATATGCAACGACATGGATAATGAATTTATATATGCTTACTTTTGAATATTAGTGGAAGATTTTATTAAAAGGATATTATTTATTAACAAATAAAGGGGGTAGATTATGAATTTTCTATCAAGTAAGAAAAACCTTAGCAATATCTACGATACAATAATTCCTAAGGTAGTACTTTGTGACGGCGCTTGTTATAATACATGTAGTGGTGGCTGTATGTATGGATGTGCTGAAGGCTGCTATGGTACATGTGTTGTAGGTTGTGCAGTTGATATGTGTGCATCATAATTCATTAGATAATAAAAGTGATTATTGTTTAACTTATGAATAAGAAATAATTAGTACACAGCCAGAATGAATAAAGCTTTGAAGGACTTTTTTTATGTGTTTGATATCTAGTAATATATAATATAAACTTAGTTATTGGTAAAACTTTAGAAAATTCATTTATCAAAATTTCTCCCAATGTAATTGCTGGTAACAACCAGCTGATATATTAGCTAACTCAGGAATATCGCAACTGAATAAAATCCCACATAGTATTTCCAAGAAAAGATTTACTGTTTGCTGTCTAGATGGTTTATCCAAATATTAGCCCTTTAATCTTTCAAACATTAGTATCTTTGCCTATAAGCATATTAATATAATGACATATGTTGTAGGTTAAAGGCTTGAGCTTTTCCATTAAACTGGTCACCTTGGAGTTAGAACTTCTGGCTTAATTTTATAATTACTTTAAACTTTGTTTTTGTGGTAATAATTATAGCATTATTGCGAAGTGGCGAGTACCCGTATATATCTTTTTTTAAATACAAATGGCTTTATATATCCTTATGCTTGATGCCTTCTCCCCCCTGTTATAAAATACCTTTATGTACCAATATATGCCTCAATGGACCGCTTTACGTGTGGCATAATTCTTATAAAGTATTCCACATTTTATTGCAATGTATGCGTATTAAAGATATGGAACAAATCTAATGAGCATACTGATTTCGGAAATACGGTTACGTTTAAATAATTAAAACATTGAGAATTGGAGTTGAAGTTAGGATCACCTATCTCAAACGTAGATTTAATTCGGACAAAAGCATACATTGGTGTATATAATGAGTTAGAACCTGGGGCAACCTTGGTACCTTTATGCATAACCTTGATGCAAGGAGATAGAGTATTGGCAAATATATAAATAAAAACAGGATATAAAATAAGTATATGTCATGAAAAAGGTTTATTAATTATTAGGTAAAGCTAATGAAATAGGGCGTATGAAAAACTTTGACCTTATCAGGTCAATCTAAATAATACATTTATAAAATGCTATAAATGAGTTAAGGTGATATTATGCAAAATAGCATAAAAAGGGGAAGGACCCTAAAAATTTCAATATGGTCAATGAAGCTAACGAAACATTATATTTTTAGGTTAATGATACTATTAATATTTATTTTAATGTCCATTGGTATAGATATTATACAACCACTGTTTGTTGGCAATATAATAGTGAATATAGTTAAAAAGGATTTAGAGGCTGTTTATAATAATATAATAAAAATATCCATAACTTATTTTATGGATATTTTTATTAATTGTATACGTTCTTATCTATTCTCTAACATAAATAATAATATTTTGTTCGAACTAAGATCTAAACTATACAGTATAATGCTAAATTTACCAATTAAGGTTTTCGATAATATAAAAGTAGGAGAACTTGTATCGCGAATTTACCAAGATACTACATCATTATCTGATATAATGACTAATCATATACTTAATGCCCTTGTAAATATTATTAAAGCAATTATTTTAGGCATTACAATATTTAAAATAAATATATTGCTATCCCTTGTGGTAATAAGCTCATTTCCTCTATCTTATATTATATTTTTACTTAATGGTAAGGTGTTAAGAAAAAAGAATATTGAATTAAAGAGAAAATATGATAGTTACCTGAGCAATATACATCAGACAGTAATTGGTATTAGAGAAATAAGAAGTTTAGGAATTAAAGCAGATATTTTGAGCAATTTCGAAATAATCTCGTCCAGGATTAAAAATAAACTGATAAATATATCAGTCACTAGTATAATTGGAGAGAGTATTTCTAATTTTGTTAACTATGGTTCTGAAATAGTTTTAATTCTTCTAGGAAGTTACTTAGTTATTAGGAATGAAATAGATGCAAAGTATTTTATCGCGTTTTTGTCATATTCTGGTCAATTTTCGTCTGCATTGATATACTTAACTCGCCTAAATTCAAATATACAGCAATCAATAGTTTCCATTGAAAGGATATCTGAGTTAGCGGATAATTTTGGATATAGCCCTATATTATTTGGCAGAAATAAAGTAAATCAAATTTATGGTGATATAAAGTTCCAAAATGTTTACTTCAAATATGATAATAAATATATAATTAATGGATTGAATTTACATATAAAGCCCAATATGAAGGTGGCCATTATTGGAAAAAGTGGTAGTGGTAAGACAACCATATTAAATCTTCTTTTAAGATTTTATGAGCCTAGTTCAGGTACTATTAAAATAGATGATTTAGATATTACTAATTATGATGAAGAGACACTAACGAAAAGCATTTCGATAGTAAGACAGGAGCCTATGTTATTTAACATGACAATAAAAGAAAATCTTTTGTTAGCCAAACCTAATGCAAGCCAAGAGGAATTAGAAAATGCTTGTGAGCAGGCATGTATACATAAATTTATCATAAGTCTACCAAACAAATATGATACGTGTATTAATGAATTATCTGTAAATTTTTCTACTGGTCAAAAACAGAGGATAGCTATAGCAAGGGCATTACTCAGAAATTCTAGAATCATCTTGTTTGATGAAGCTACATCAGCATTAGATAATGAATCACAATACTTAGTAAAGAAAGCAATAGGTAAAATAGCTGATAACAAGACTATTATAATGATTTCACATCGATTATCTGTAATAATAGATTTTGATCAATTAATTGTTATTAATGGAGGAAGAATTGATGGGATAGGGGATCACAGTACTTTATTTAACAATAGCGAAATTTATAGGGAGCTATATATGAATGAATTCAACATTCAGAAAGAGAATAGTACATGAAAAAATAAGATTCAACATCAAATGTTGTGGTGGATGGTATAAGCATCCAGTCAATATAATTTACACTGGTAAATATTTGATAAGTTTACCATATGTTTGGGATCATAGGTTCCCCTATGTTTCATATAAATCACAGTATGGTTTTGCTTTAACAGTCATGGGTAAATTAAGTAATAAATTAAATTGTTCTATCCCCAATGAACTTTGAACCTTGAACTTTGAAAATTTGATACTATGCACATTCAAACTCAAGTTTAGCTCTTATGTTAAAGTTATGGTTATTTCGGTATCCGTAGGCTCTACGTTTTATGTTCTTTACCTTGTGGTTATTACCTTCCGTAGGGCCATTCGATATAGGATAATCATAATAGTTTAAAATGTACGGTAGCCAATTATCCAGCGTTCTACAGAAAGCTTTGAGTTCAGGAATATCATTTTCAAGGATTAGATCCTTGAAATACCCTATAAAGCCAGCCGCATACTCTTTGGTTCTGATCTTAAAGAATTCCTTGAATTCTTCCTTGATATAATGCAATTGCTCTATCACAGGATACTTGGTGCAAGCTAGGGTTAGCCATAAGGCTTCATCACGCTTAAGGTCTTCTACATTCTTAAGCAATGCCCAACGGATTTTGAACACCTCATCCTTCTTGCCGTGCTTACGGATATGATTTTGAATGTGCTTTCTTGCATCATCCACACACTTGTGAAAGCTCTGCGCCAGATGGAACCTGTCGATTACCGGCTTGGCATTAGGGAAACACTCAAGGACGGAAGAACAGTAACCACGGCTCATATCCATGGAAACAGCCTCTATTTTAAGTCGTACCTCTTCCTGGCCATTCCCTAAGGTAGTTTACGACATCTTCTTTCTTTCTGCCGGTAATGATGGCAACAATATTGCCTGTTTCCTGGTTGTATACTACAGTATTGTAGTTGTGGCCTTTTCTTCGGGCAATATCATCTATGCCTAATAGTCTAATGGGCTCAGGCTTACGGTGCTCCAATATGGACTCTGCATAGTGATTATATATTCCCTGACATTTACCTTTCCCTATACCTACAAACTCTGCAGCATTTTTGACTGTATTCTTATGGGTAAGCATAAATGTATACTTCTCAAAAGGCACAGTTTGCCGTTGATATTTGCGAATGAATTCAAATTGCTGGTCAAGAGGATGCTCCGGGTCGCAATCACACACAAAACGCTTTTTATTGAGCATTATAACTGTGTCCATTCCCCAAATAGGCAAATGTTTTATAGCCTGACAACGGCTATCATGAACAGTCTGTGTTATCCTTTTACAGCAAGGGCATACAGCAAAATCGTGTACAGATGTTGCAAACACCTGAAATATGTCATTATTTACATTGGTAGAAACTATCTTTATCCCTTGCAAACCAATCATGTTTTCTATAAAATCATAGTTGATTTTCAAAATCCGATCACCATCTTATTTTGTTTTGTTAGCATATTTCAGAATACACGGTGTATCGGATTTTTTGTACCATTTTTGCCATATAATTGGTAAGGTACTTTATGGTAAAACTATTGCTTCACAAAATTCATTGTTGAACCAAAAATAAATAAAAGAGGTGATTTGTGTGTTTAAAAAAGGATTTGCTATATATTTAGCAATATCTCTATTATTGACGTCATGTAGCAATCTAGAGAATACTACTTCGAATAAAAAAGAAAGTTTACAATCGCAAAGCTGCCAATTCAATTATGATGCTAATTTAGTTACTTTACCTCATTTTAATCAAAATAATTATAGTGGATGGCAAGTGGATATAAGAGGTAGAGATCTCTCAAACTTAGATTTAAAGAATAGAGAATTTGATCTAATCAATTCAGACTTTGATACTTTTACAAAATGGCCTCTAAAGCTACCCAAAAACTTTAAACCTGAAATAATAATGGAAAACGCAAAAGACCCGGGATTGAATATTTCAAAACTCCACAAAGAAGGAATTACAGGGAAGGGAATAAATATTGCAATAATTGATGGCTGGATGCCTGAGGACCATATAGAATATGCTGATAGGTTAAAGCTGTATATGTCAATTAATAATTATATAGGATATTCGCCAAAACAATCTCACGGTGCTGCTGTAGCTTCAATTGCAGTTGGAAAAACTCTAGGAATAGCACCTGAAGCTAATTTGTACTATATAACTGCTCCTAGCACCAATAGCTCAAATCAAGCTGATTTTTCAGGGTATGCTAAAGCTATTGAACAAATTATAAAAATTAATAAATCCTTAGCAAATGACAACAAAATAAGAGTATTGGCTATTTCATCAGGTTGGACTCCTCAAACTCAAGGCTATATAGAAATAACAAAGGCAATAAAAGAGGCATCCGATGGGGGAATTTTTGTTGTATCAAGTAATTTATTTGAGACATATTCAGAAAAGTTTTATTTTTACGGTTTAAAAGTAGATGCTTTATCTGACAGAAACGATGTATCAAGTTATAAAGCGGTTCCATGGTCAGAGTGGATTAATATGTGTAAAAATAGAACTGGCTTTGATAAATACTATGAAAAGAATTTAGATAATAACCCAGCAAAAGAGCAGTTACTAATTCCAATTGGCTGCAAGACTGTTGCAAATCAACTTGATAAAAATAGTTATACATTTTTATCAACAAGTGGTTGGAGTTGGGGTATACCATATATTGCCGGCTTATATGCCTTAGCATGTCAGGTTAAGAAGGATATTACGCCGGATATATTCTGGAATATTTCCTTATGTACAGGTCAGAAACAAATTATTAAAAAAAATGATAAATTCCTAGTAGGCAAGATAGTAAATCCAGAAATGTTGATGGAAAGATTAAAGAGCAGCACAACAATAAAGCCCTAAACGATAATTAGAAAGAAACCATTTATGATTTATATAATATAATTATGCGCAGCAAAAAATGGACATGTATAGTATAATATGTATAGCAAACTATTATTTAGTTGAAGCAGGTTTTATAAGTAACAGCTCCGATTTACAAATACTTAAAAATGAGCAAACTAGTATAGCTGCTCGTATATTTTATGGGATAAGAAAGTGGTGGTGGGGTTATTAAATATGTTAATTAAAAGGTTATCTAAAAAGAGCTTGATGATATTGTCTATAATAGTATTTTTCACTGCAGTTATTCTAATCTACTTTAATCAAACTAAGCAAGCACATAAGGCTATTTCAGATATGGAAAACAAATATATAGAACAAAAAGCAATTAGTACTGTAATGGCAATGTATTTGAATTTTGATAACTATATTATCGAAGAGTGTCAAAAACAGGCTCAAGCTCTCAGTGCCGCAGAATTAAACATGAAAATTACATCTGCTGAGGGATTAACGGGTATATCCATATCAGGTACTCCAATAGTTGAAGAAAATACTGCTCATGTTATTGTAGAGGTATACGAGCAACCGTTTAAGACGGTACGTTTTTATGAGTTAACTTATAAGAAACTTAATGATACTTGGTTGCTAGATAGTATTGGCTTTGATGCATGAGTAGAAAGTTACACCATTGATATCTTTCACTACAACTAAATGACAAAACCAAGCAGCCTTTAGCCACTATTTATAATGGCTAAAGGCTGCTTTTTAATTGCTTTTACTGCAAGAATCAAATAACAGTATATCTCACAAAAAAATTCCATCATTCACAACATATATTTTAAAATCATATACTGATATATACACAAAGGCGGGTGGTGTTATTTTTGGACTATGCTTTAATAATGTCTGGTGGCATGGGTACAAGGTTTTGGCCTAAGTCAAGACATAGTATGCCTAAGCAATTTTTAAAAACTGTCGGGGATAGGACTATGATACAGAATACTGTAGATAGAATAGAAAAGTGCCTTCCCCGCAATAATATATGCATAGTTACTAATAGGGATTATGTAAAAATGATAAAAAAGCAGCTTCCCAAAGTAAGGAATGAAAACATATTTATAGAGCCAGATAATAAAGAGACGGCTACATGTATAGGCTTTTCTGCAATGAAACTTTTAAAGCGGGATCCTGAGGCGGTTATGGTTGTGCTTCCATCAGATCATGTTATATTAAATGTTGATGAATTTGCAAAGACCGTGGATAAGGCATTAGAGATTGCTAAAAAAGAAGATGTTTTAGTTACAATGGGTGTTATGCCAACACGGCCTGAAACAGCATATGGATACATTGAAATAGGAAAACCTTTATGTGACTTAAAAGGCATACCATCTTATAGGGTTAAGAGGTTTACAGAAAAACCAAATAAAACTATTGCTCAAATACTTGTTGATAAGGGAACATTTTTGTGGAATACTGGTATGTTTGTTTGGAAAGCATCAGTACTTTTAGAAGAGATAGAAAAATATTTACCTGAATTTTATATAAGCCTCAAAACCATGGAGAAGGCTATAGGGACCCCTGATGAGGATAGAGTAGTAGAGGAAGAGTATAAAAAAATAGATGGAATATCTATTGATTTTGGAATTATGGAGAAATCCCTTAACGTAGTTGTAATAAAGACAAAACTTCAGTGGGATGATATAGGAAATTGGAATGCTCTTGAAAAGTATTATATTAAAGACGATGAAAATAATATTGTAAATGGTCTATGCTCTAGTATAGATACAAAAAACTGTATGGTATTTGGGGACAGCAGACTTATTGCAACTATTGGAGTAAACAATTTGTTAATAGTTGATACGGGAGATACGGTTCTTATATGTGATAGGGAGAGAGATCAAGACATAAAGGAGATTGTAAAGCAGCTGTCTAATATGAGAGGATTTGATAAATTCATATAGCTATATATAAAAGGGGTATGATTGTCATACCCCTTTTATATATTAGCTGCCAATAGCAGCAGTAGTTATAGAATATTTTTTACAGAGTCTCTGACAATTAACTGTGTATTGAGACAAATACTTTCATAAGGCTTATCAGGGTTTTTGATTCTTTCAATAAGCATCTCTACTGCCCTCTCACCCATAGCCTGCTTTGGTACATCCACCGTAGTAAGCCCGGGGTATAATAACTCTGAGATATTGTCAAACCCTATAACACTAGCATCATTTGGAACCATTATATTCATATCGGTAAGTGCTTTCATAAAGATAATGGCGGTAGTGTCGTTGACACAAATCCATGCTGTTGGGAAGTTTTCTTTTCTCTTGGTTGACTTTATTCTATCCTTAAGGTATTGAGTATCATAATAGGATGCCTCAAGCCATATAAAATCTTCATCTATAGGCAGGCCGAACTCCTTCATGTATTTTGTATAAGCCTCAAAGCGTTCTATAAAACTATAAGCGGAAATACAATTACTTATAAATCCTATATTTCTATGACCATTTTCGTATAAGTGTTTAATGGACTTATAAATACCTATTTTATTAGATGAATTAATATAATCACATTCAATTTCCTCACTAAAGTGATCTACTACAACCATTGGATTGTTTGCATCTTTAATCTTTTTTAAAAGTGCGTCACTAATTGTACCTACAATTATAAAACCTTCGTTTAAATGTCCACCTATAGATGATGTTATCTCAAGGCTTTCCTCTTTACTTTCATCTATACCCTCAATGCTTAATTTTATATTATTATTTCCTGCATAATGATTTATGCCATATAGCACTTGAGGCCAAAATGTAACGTCCGCCAAAAATGTTTTCCTACATAATACTGTTATATTGCTAATAAGGCTATTACTGTTTGTTTTTTCATATCCCATGTCTTTAGCTACTTTTATTATATCCTTGCGCAGGCTGTCACTGACGCCAGCTGCACCTCTTAATGCTTTAGAAACAGTGTTTTTTGATACATTAAGTTTTGATGCAATATCTCCTAATGTAACCCTTGCCAATATTAATCACCACACAATCCTATTTTTAAGTACTTTAATTGATTTAAACGGTAGTATAATATCTGAGTTATACAAACAAGCTACTATCTATTATAGGTAAAGTGTAATCTATAATAATCATAAAATCAATAGCCCTAATTGGATTTGTGCATGTTTTTAGGGTTAATGTGCCTGAATATAACTTAGAAGTAACCTAAACAAGTTTAATAAAGTATATTTACATGGTTAGGACTTGATAGGCTATATCAATACGGCATGGAAAATTACTGAAATGTCAATAAATTCGAAAGATTTGTATTTATTATTGAAGTTTATGGAAATATAGGCTACAATTAGTACGTAGATTAAGCTAAAAGTAGGTTATGACGTACTTACCTTAACCTAATTTTTATGGCGTTTAGTACAAAATACTAAATACTTAGTATCCCTATGTGCATTTTCAATTCCAATTTATTTATTAGGTGACAAATTAAATATGGTATCTTTATATAATAATATTGTTGACTTCTTTTCATAAAAGAAAGAATAATTAATATAGAAATTACGAGGTGAGGGAAATATGAAGGATAAGAAATACAGCATGTTTTCTAATATTTCGTATGCTTTGAAAAATATCTGGCTGTGGGACAAGAAGTTTTATCTTTATTTCATACCAAGTATTCCTCTTGATGTTATTTTGCCGCTTGCTACAGTATATTTTCCAAAAATAATTATTGATGCTGTAGAGAACAAGCAGAGTATATCATCCTTGATATTGATTATTAGTGTATATTTTGGTGTGTTGTTTATTATTGACCAAATAAAATATTATTGCAGTACAAGGCTCGATATGCGCCAATATACTTTTTCGGGGATTTATCAAAATAAAATGGACGAAAAATATATGCGTACTGACTTTTCAAATACAGATAACCCGGAAATTAACATCAAATATTCCATTGCAATGGATGATGCTAGCTCAGGGCAATGCGCACCTGAATTTATTTGGAGGTCACTCTTAAGTTTTTTTAAAAATGTTCTTGGGGTATTTACATTTGGAAGTATTATTGGTGTATTATCTCCCGTGATTTTGCTCTTGCTTTTTGCTTCGGCTGCAGTTACATATTTCGTAAGTACTTGGCAGCGTAATTATTCGGAAAAAAATAAAAATAAATGGTCAGCCATAGACCGTAAGGTCAACTATCTTTCTGGTTTCTCATCAAAATTTGAATATGCAAAAGATATTCGTTTATACGGAATGTTGAACTGGATAAACGATTTACTAAATATCTTTCTAAAAGAACGCTTTGCCTGGACGAAAAAAGTTAGCCTGCGCTCATTTATAGGAACATGTATCGGAGCACTCTTGACACTTTTGCGTGATGGAGTGTCGTATGCTGTTCTTATTTCCATGCTTCTTAATAATAAGATTAGTGTTGGCGATTTTGTATTCTATTTTGGAGCAATTACAAGTTTTTCAGTATGGCTAGGAAGTATTGCAGATAATGTAAACGATATAATTGGAAAGAGCATCAAAATAGGATATTATCGTGAATATTTTGATATTAGGGAAAACTATAATCATGGTAAAGGGTGTGCGTTGCCAACAGCAGGTGAGATGCCAGTCGATATTGAATTTTGCAATGTATCTTATAAATATCCATCCACAGATGCTTATGTGCTTAAGAATATTAACTTAAAAATAAATAAAGGGGAAAAGCTTGCTATTGTCGGTGCAAACGGTGCAGGTAAGACCACCCTTGTCAAGCTGATGTGCGGATTATATTATCCAAATGAAGGTGTGGTTAAATTAAATGGTATACCTATAACAAATTATAATATTGAGGAATATTATACACTGTTTTCAGCTGTATTTCAGGACATGTATCTTCTTCCCGTAACAATAGCAGAGTTTGTTTCATCAAATGATACAAAAATAGACCGGGAGAGAGTAAAATCCGCTATCATTCAATCAGGGCTTGATAATAAAATATCCATACTTGAAAAAGGCATTGATTCCCGTTTAATGAAAGGTATTTTTGATGATTCAATAGACTTGTCTGGTGGTGAAAAGCAAAAGCTAATGCTTGCTCGTGCATTGTATAAGGATGCTCCAGTTATTGTACTTGATGAGCCTACTGCTGCACTTGATCCTATTGCCGAAAATGAGTTATATCTAAAATATAATAGCTTAACAAAAAATAAAACGTCTGTGTATATCTCTCACCGTCTTGCTTCAACGCGTTTTTGCGATAGAATAATATTTATTGAAAATGGTGAAATTGTTGAGATGGGTTCTCATGATGAACTCATGAAGCAAAATGGCAAATATGCCTATATGTTTGGCCTTCAAAGTCATTACTATAAGGAGGAAGCTGTATAATGGATAATAAAAAATGCAATCCTAATATTCGTGCAATAAAACTGTGGCATTCTCTGTGCTCGCAGTATTTTCCTTTAATGTTTGCCAACGCTGTTTTTGCAAATTTGTCACCGTTTTTCAATATTTATATGTCAGCAGAAATTGTTAATGAAATCTCAGGTGCAAGGAATAAAAATACTATTATACTTTTAGTTTCTATAACTATATTTGGGAACTTTTTTATATCGATAATAGGCGGAATTTTAAACCGTGAATATGGACATAAAACTACCCTGTTTAATCAAAGGGAAAGTGTTTTGTTTAATAATAAGACACTTACTCTTGACTATGATAAGCTTGAAAATGCTGAGGTACGTCAGTTGCGGAGAAAGATTAATGAATCGGCAATGATCAATAACCATGGTAAGCAATTACTTATAGATAGTATAAACAGCCTTGTAAATAATATAATCAATTTAGCATTTGCTGCTTATTTATTTATTGAAATGATTGTACTTATTATAGCAGCCGAATTTAATTGGGCAGCACTTCTTTTTGCAGGATTAATTATCGTTTTAATTTTATTGAATGTATGGATGGATTCCTCTGCAGAAAAGAGTGTTTCCAAAATTTCAAACGATTTATCTCAAACAATGATAGATGAAAACAGAATCGGCGAGTCGCTCGATTGCTATAATATGGGCAAAGATGTTCGCCTATATCGTCAAGATAAGCTAATAATGAATATAAAAGAATACACCCTTAATCTCCATAAAAAGTCTTTTAAGAAGCTCTTTGACAACAATTTTAAAGTGCATATTCCTATGTCAATCTTATCATATTTATTGCAGGCTACAGTATATATTTTTGTCTGCATATATGCAGTTAAAGGTGTTTTTGGTATTGGCAGCATAATAAAGTACGTTGGATTTACTCAAAGGTTGATAGATTCCATTATAAATATTTCTAATATCACCGCCCAAATAAAATACAACACGCCTTTCGTCGAAGATTACCTTGCTTTTTTCGATATTCCAAGAAAAATGTCTCAAGGTACTTTGCATATTCAAAAATGTGCGTTTTATCAACAGAACGCTGTAGATTACGAGGTCGAATTTCGCAATGTAAGTTTCAAATATCCATCTTCAGACACATATGCTCTTCGTAATATTTCGCTCAAATTAAAGGTTGGGGAGAGGCTTGCAGTGGTTGGCCAAAACGGCAGTGGAAAAACAACATTTATTAAACTGCTTTGTCGGCTGTATGATCCCACAGAGGGGGAAATATTGCTCAATGGTATTAACATTAAAGATTACAACTATGACGAATACATGTCTGCTTTTTCAGTGGTATTCCAGGATTTCAAACTGTTTTCGTTTAGTCTGGCACAAAATGTTGCTTCAAAGGTAGATTACGATAAGGAGAAGGTAGAATCCTGCCTGACTGAAGCTAACTTCGGCCATAGGCTTGCTGAAATGCCAGACGGTGTGGATACCTATCTTTACAGGGACTTTGATGAAAAGGGAGTTGAAATATCAGGAGGTGAGGCACAAAAGATTGCCATTGCCCGTGCGCTTTACAAGGATGCACCTTTTATTATTCTTGATGAACCCACGGCAGCACTTGATCCTATTGCAGAATTTGAGATATATAAAAATTTCAATGAGATAGTAGGCAATAAGACTGCAATTTATATAAGTCATCGTTTGTCCTCATGCCGTTTTTGTGACGATATTGTTGTGTTTAACGAAGGCAGGCTTATACAGCGAGGCAGCCACGATACTTTAGTTGCTGATACAAAGGGTAAATATTATGAACTTTGGAATGCCCAGGCACAATATTATAAAGAAAATAAGGCAGTTTAAATATAAAGCAGGAAGTTTTACTTTTTCATTTTAGATTTAGTTAATCTAGCTTTTATACCTCATATGTATTAACATCTATATATAGCTATATATAAATATAGCTATAAGTAAGGGGGTTAACACTTATGAAAAAATTATTATTTGGAATATCGGGGCTGCCTATTGGTGATGGCCCGCAGGACAAACCACAAAAGTTTACTTATGATTCAGGTATAAAATATCTAAAATCTATTGGGCTTGATGCTATGGAACTTCCCTTTGTAAGATCTGTAAATGTAACAGATAAAAACAAAGATAAAATATTAAAATCAAAAGAGGAAAATGATTTTTATTTATCTGCCCATGGATCCTACTATATAAATCTTAATTCAGATGAAATAGAAAAGCAGGAAAAGTCATTAGAGAGGATAGTAAAGGGAGCAGAAGGGTTAAAAAAAGTAGGAGGAAGGAGTCTTGTTTTTCATCCAGGATTTTATCTAAAGGATTCTAAAGAAGATACCTATAACACTATAAAGGAGAATTTAGAGAAGCTTCCTGAAATAGGGGTAGACTATAGGCTTGAGACAACAGGAAAGCCTACACAATTTGGAGATATTTATGAGCTTACATCCCTCTGCAAAGAGATTAAAAGCTGCAAGCTATGCATCGATTTTTCTCATATACATGCAAGGAGAAATGGAGGTTTAAAAACCTATGATGATTTTATAGATATATTAAAGGTAGTTGAAGAAAAGTTAGGGTCTGAGGCTATAGAGGATTTGCACATACACATGTCTGGAATAAAGTATAGTATAAAAGGCGAAAGAAATCATCTTCCTTTAGATGAGAGCGACTTTAACTATAGGGATTGTATAAAAGCTTTGAAAGATTATAATGCTGCTGGATGCATTATTTGTGAAAGCCCTATTTTAGAGAAAGATGCAATGCTTTTAAAAGAAACCTATTATAGTCTTTAAGATTAGGCTTTAGGCTATGTTTAAAAGGCGACTATCCTGTAAATACATGGTAGTCGCCTATTTGGTTGAAATAGTAGGGTCAAAATGGTATATTTGTCTATGTAGGTAATGATTGGGGGCGTATATATGATATCATGGAAAGATGAATATAAAATCGGTGTTGAAACTATTGATAATCAACACAAGAAACTTTTTGAAATAGCTAACACGGCCTATGAGCTATTAAAAAATGACACCTATATAGATAAATATGACAGGATAGTACAAATATTAGAAGAATTAAAAGAGTACACAAAATTTCATTTTAAGTCAGAAGAAGAATATATGGAAAGCATAGGGTATAAGAGGCTGCTCTCTCAAAAGGTTGCTCATAACGATTTTATAGATAAAATCTATAGCATTAATTTAAGCGAGATTGACGAAAACCAGGACGAATATATACTTGAGATACTAGATTTTATTGTTAACTGGATTAGTGTTCATATTTTAGAAAGTGATATGTTAATAACCAAAGCATAAAATAAAAGCCTTCAAAACATTTCTGAAGGCTTTTATTTTATGCTTTGATGCTCTAAATTTGTACCTTGTGTCAATTATAACCAATTATGATTGAATTTTCTAAACTATTTGGTTATACTATTATTATCAAATTATCTATTTATATTTATACTATTTTTAAGAGGCTTATCCTAATCAATATATAAAGGTGTTGATGCTTATATGCCCGTAAAAAAATTATTACTTTTATAATTTACTATAGAAATAGTGTTTTATTATAAGCAGTTAGATAAAGAGAAAGGCGGTGAAAGGCCTGGGTTTAGCAAATAATTTACAATACTTAGATAGGAGTAAAATCGCCTATTTAATTGTTTTAAAAACCAGGTAAAATTAATGAAAAAGTTAGTAACATTTGCTCTTTTTTTACTAATTATATGGGGTATTTCTACCTCCTGTTCTTATCAGACTTTAATAAACCCAATACCTATAAAAGAGGAAGATGGTACACGTTTAGAAGTCAATTTAACCAATAGCGTTAACAGTGGGGAAATAAAATATAGTAAATCACCATCCATAGAAGATGAACCCCTAAAGATAGCTGTTGAAGATAATAAAACATTCTCTTACATATTTGAAGATAAATTAATGTTAAAAAACACTGAGGATGGCTCAGAACAAACGTTAATAGGCAAGGGCGCTTCCTTTGTTTATGATTTTAATATAAAAGATGGGTTTTTAGCTTATGCTACATACGGCTCATCAGAGGATAAAATAATAATTTATAATCTAAAGACAAAATACAAAAAAGTAGTTCAATCCATACGTTCTTCACCAAGAGAGATAAAATGGTCTCCTGATAGAAAATATATTGTAGTGGATTTTGGTACTGGTGTAATAGGAGATACAAAGGTTTATGATGTGGCAAAAGATTCATGGATAAGTATAGGTGCACACACAAGCGGTTTCGTTCTATCACCTTTTAATAACACCATTGCTCTTGCAGTTACTGAAAAGGTTGAGCCTGAAACCCCAATGGAAAAAGGACAGTCTCTAAGTATTGCAACATTTTCCCCTGATGAGAGAAATAGTTTGCATACACTTGTTAAAGGAACCAGCGATTTTTACTATAGGCCAATTGAATGGATAGATAAAACAACCATTGCTATTGCTAAAAAGTATTTCAGCGAAGGAAAAGATCCATCATATTATAAGCTCAATATAGAAAATGGAGATTTAGAAGAAATACAAAAATCCGATATAAACTTTTTTAAGGAGCATGATGATCTGCCTCCTGAGGCATCAAATGTTCTTGTAAATGTTTCACCTAACAAAAAATTGGTTTTATACAGTGTTTATGATGAGGCTATGAAGAAAAGCAAAATAAGATTATGGGACAGAGAAAAAAAATCAATTATAGACTTTCCTGCTGGCTCGGATGCCAGATGGGTCACAAAATAAGAAATGAGCCTGTAAAATATTTTGTGTAAACTGTATAAAAAGTACTCTTCTTTGGTGATAA
>ENA-UOOK01002519-UOOK01002519.1-fermentation-metagenome-genome-assembly--contig:-NODE-2519-length-22359-cov-3.835949_pt1 | contig 22359 bp, 27 predicted proteins | sample MGYA00245777_ERZ724023 | MGnify/ENA primary metagenome ERZ724023 (study PRJEB28704, sample SAMN03018312) | fermentation metagenome | biome: anthropogenic terrestrial biome; feature: soil; material...
ACGGCAAAACGTGGCTTGCTTACGCTCACAAGCCGGAAGGGAGCGCACCGTGAACGATAATTCAGGCAAGATCATCCTCGACCTGTGCGGAGGCTCTGGCTCATGGAGCAGACCGTACAAAGAGGCGGGATATGATGTGTGGCTGATTACCCTACCGGATTATGACGTGCGTACATACGAGCCGCCGACCGGCGTTTACGGAATCCTTGCCGCGCCGCCATGTACGGAATTCTCGATTGCAAAGAACGGGAGTCACAGGCATCGTGACTTGGAACTTGGAATGGAAACCGTGAGGGCTTGCCTTGAAATTATTTGGAAATGCCGACTCCATAATAAATTAGCGTTTTGGGCAATGGAAAATCCCCGCGGATTGCTAAGGCAATTTATCGGTAAGCCTTTCTTTACATTCGATCCGTGGCAATACGGAGACGAGTGGACTAAAAAAACAGACCTCTGGGGATATTTCAAAATTCCAAAACCGACCGTTACGGAACCGCCAAAAGGCATGATAAAACGCTATTCCAGCGGAAAAAGTAACGCTTTCTGTTGGACAACCTGCAATGACCGAGTCCCTGATTGGTATGATGGGCCGAAACTTGACAGGGCGGCCCGCAGAGCAATCACCCCCCTGGATTCGCGAAAGCGTTTTTTAAAGCAAATAAATAGGAAGGAAGCAAAAAGTCATGAACCGTATTAAAAATCTATTTATCCGCCGCCGTATCCGCAAAGCTCAGCGCGCCATGGAGCAGCGCAAAGCCGCTAACCGGCAATACATAAGAGAGAGGCTGGGGCATGGATCCATATTGTAGAGGTTGTGCATGGCGCGGGAAGCTCTATAATTCCAGCAATGCGGTAAAAATCTGCTGTTACTGCCTATTTACCAGTCACGCGCGTGGTTGCCCCGCGGGGGCTGGGTGCCCACACAAAACCGTGGGAATCGTCCACAAACCCGTAAAATCGTGAAGGAGGAATCATCCATGGAACCCATTATCGTAGAAATCCGTTTATCACCATCCACAGAAGCCCTGTTAAAGAGCTTTGCGCCGAGATCCGTCAACGGCACCCAGCAGCTCCCGCAATCGCCCGCAGAACAGGCAGCGCGCATGAGAATGCAACCGGTCCCCACTCCGCAGCAGCCCACGCCTACATACGCTCCGACCCCGCAGCAGCACCGGCCGCAGCCGGCCCCCGCTCCCACGGCCCCGTATGCACCCGTCGTCCCCATGACCCAGTCCACCGCTCAGCAGCGGCCAGCAGAGCCCGCGCCAACTACCCCGATGCCCGCTGGGCGCTCGACTGCGCAACCGGCGCCTGTCGCCGCGGCACCCGTCTACACGCAGGAGCAGCTTGCCCGGGCAACCGCGACGCTGGCCGACGCAGGCAAGTATCCGCAGATTCAGCAGCTTTTCCAGCGGTTCGGCATCCAGCAGCTAACGGCGCTCCCCAAGGAACGATACGGGGAGTACGCGACAGCCCTCCGGCAGATGGGAGTGAGAATCTGATGCCCGAACGTAAGCACGCAATCCTCCCCGCCTCCGGCGCCGCCCGCTGGATGGCCTGCACGCCCTCGGCGCGGCTCGAGGAGCAGTTCCCCGACACCGGCAGCGACTACGCCGCGGAGGGAACTCTGGCGCACAGCATCGCGGAGCTCAAGGTCCGCAAAAAATTCGTCGAACCAATGGGGCTGCGAAAGTTCAACACCCGGATGAACAAGCTCAAAAAGGACCCGCACTACCAGGAGGAAATGCAGCGGTATACAGACGATTATCTCGATTATGTCTCCAAGGTCGTAATGTCCTATTCGTCAGCACCGCACGTGGCCGTAGAGCTCAAGCTCGACCTTTCCCGGTACGCGCCGGAGAGCTTCGGGACCGGCGACTGCATCATCCTCGGCGGCGACACACTGCACGTGATTGATTTCAAATACGGCAAAGGCGTCCCAGTCGGGGTCGAAAACAACCCACAACTCATGCTCTATGGCCTCGGTGCGCTGGAGGCTTACGGGATGCTCTACAATCCGACTCATATTGTTCTAACAATCTTCCAGCCGCGCGCAGAGGGCGACACGGTCAAGGAATGGAAAATTTCCCGCGACAACCTGATTAACTGGGGTACAAACACCGTCCGACCGGCAGCGGAGGCGGCTTTCACCGGCAAGGGAAAGTTCAAGCCCGGCGACTGGTGTCGGTTCTGCCGGGCACGAGCCACCTGCCGGGCAAGGGCCGGGGCTAATACAGCGCTGGAGGACTTCAAAGGTATTCATGTGCCCAGCAAAAAGGCAGCTGGCAGCTTTCCAAAGCCACCGCTCCTAACAGATGCCGAAGTCGGCGACGTCCTGCAGCGCGGGATCGATATTGAGAAATGGCTGTCCGACCTCAAAGAGTACGCCTTGTCCGCCGTGCTGAACGGCAAGGAAATTCCTGGATGGAAGGCCGTGGAGGGCCGCAGCCGTCGCACCTTTGATGATATCGAAAAAGCTTTTAATGACATCAAAGCCGCGGGAGTTGATGAAGCGATGCTCTATGAGCGCCGGCCATTAACACTGGCTGCTATTGAGAAAGCCCTCGGCAAGCCAAAATTTGTGGAAATCGCGGGCGCCCACGTCGTCACACCACCCGGCAAGCCGACGTTGGTACCGGAATCCGACAAGCGGCCGCCATACCACCCGCATGACGCGGTAAGTGATTTTAAGGAGGCAACCGGATGACCAGCCATATTTTTTATCAGCCTTCACTGCAAGCAACAACCGAATCAGAATATCATACCATCCGATTCCAAGCACATGAGGGTGCTTTCCACGCGAAATTGATTATAGAAATGCTGCCAATTCTTCCGCTCTCCAAAATCCGCAAGCTGTTCCACCTGATGCTTTCCAGCCCGGACGGAAATGCAGAAGCAATCGCAATCACCCGCGAATGGATTACAAAAGCCCTGTTCGAGGCGGAAAGCGGTCTCACCTCTGCCCGTGCTGATTACACCAAAGGCTATCAGCCAATCCCAAAAGATAATCATTACAGCTATTACAATCAGCGACAGAGAAACCGTAAACTCACAAAAGCATTGAAAACTGCTGAAGCCGATTACAAAAAGCTCCAGAAAATCCAACTTGCCTATGAAAAGGAGAAATGAGAAATGTATCAGAATGATGCGCTTAAAGTACTTACCGGAGAAGTTCGCCTGTCCTACTGCAACCTGCTGCAGCCCCGCACTCCGCAGGGCGGTGGGGACCCGAAATTCAGTGTAACTCTGCTGATTCCAAAAGTCGACACCAAAACAAAAGGCAACATCGACCAGTCTATTCAGGCAGCAATTAAAGAAGGTGTCAGCAGAAAATGGCATGACCATCAGCCGCCGCAGATTCATACCCCCATTCATGATGGGGACGGGACGAAAGAAAATGGTGAACCGTTCGGCAAGGAATGCCGCGGCATGTGGGTAATTGCCGCGTCCACCAAGCAGAAACCGGAGGTTGTAGACACCTCCATCCAGCCCATTATTAACCCGTCTGACATCTACTCTGGCATGTACGGCCGGGTAACGATCCGCTTCTTCGCCTACGACAGCAATGGCAAGCGCGGCGTCGGCTGCGGACTCGGCAACGTGATGAAGACCCGCGACGGCGAGGCGCTCGGCAGCCATGCAAGCGCACAGAGCGATTTTGAGGGCATTGCGCAGGCCCCAGCGCCGGCCACCAACACTTATCCCGTGACGCCCGGCGGCACACCGAATATCACCGGTCCTGCCGCCAACCAGCAGTATCCGCAGTATGCACCGCAGGCTCCCGTCCCCGCGCAGGGATACCAGCCGCCCGTTGATACACCGCAAGGGTACCCGCAAGCGCCGGCGCAGGGCTATGCCCCGCAGCAGTCCTATGCTTATGACAATCAACCCTACAATCCCCAGCAGCACTAATTCAGCCCGTTCCTCGCGGAGTCATCGGATAAGGCCCCGCAGCCAAAAATCTTTATTGGGAGGGAAAAAACAGTGAGCATACCTGAAATCTGGAAAGACATACCCGGGTATGAAGGTAAGTATCAAGCCAGTACATATGGCCAAATCCGTGGCCTGACCCGCCAAATTACGCAATTAAGCCGCTATGGCACGTCATTTACACGAACAATTAGAGGCCGTATATTGCGTGCAGCCGGGTCGAAACGCGATCCACATCTGTATGTTGTCCTCGGCCACGGGGCGAACGGCTCTCCCGTTCATCAACTCGTTGCGCATACTTTTTTAGTTTCACAGCCGCCTAAATCAGACGTACGGCATCTTGATGGGAACCCGCTAAATAATCATGTCGAAAACCTCGCGTATGGATCACGAACAGAAAATATCCTTGACGTGTTGCGAAATGGCCATGCTTGGCGGAAATTAACCTACCAGCAAGTTCAAGAAATATATACCCGGTTAAACGAAGGTGAAATCGGCGCCACCCTTGCAAGGGAATACGGAGTATCAGATACCATTATCTGCGCGATACGGAAGGGAAGAATATTCAAATGCATCACATCTCAATAGACGTTGAAACTTTTTCTTCCATCCCGATCGGCAAGGCCGGGCTTTATAAGTATGTCCAATCCCCGGATTTTGAAATCCTGCTTATCGGATATTCCCTCGACGGTGCGCCGCCGGTTGTAATTGATCTCACGCAAGGCGAAAAAATCCCGGTCCCGATCCAGCTCGCGCTCGCCAACCCGGACTGCGTAAAGCACGCACATAACGCTGCCTTTGAATGGTACTGTCTTTCAAAATTTTGCCGAATGCCGGAGCCCGCGATGCTCCGCTGGCTTTCCCAATGGCGCGACACGATGCTCCACACGCTGTACTGCGGGTACCCGGCAAGCCTGGACGCCGCGGGCAAGGCCCTCGGTCTGCCGGAGGATAAACGCAAGCTGACGACCGGCAAGGCCCTTATCAAGCTGTTTTGTACACCACATACTCCGACCGACCGAGACCCCCGCACCCGCATCCGCCCGGCGGACGAGCCGGAGAAATGGGACCTGTTTAAGACCTACAACGCGGGAGACGTCACGGCGGAGCAGGAAATTGAACGACGGCTCTCACCGTTCCCCGTGCCCGACGCCGTACAGCGTCAATGGGAAACCGACCTCCGCATCAATTCTCGCGGCGTGGGGCTGGACCTTGACCTGATCCACGGCGCGCTGGACTGCAGCGACGCCGTCACCGGGCCGTTGATGGACGAGGCCCGAAAACTCACCGGACTTGACAATCCGAACAGCATGGCGCAGGTCAAGGGCTGGATGCAGAAACGCGGCATGGACGTTAGCACGCTCCGCAAAGACGACGTGGCAGCCCTGCTCGATGACGACAAGCTGGACCCGACGGTTCGTCGGGTGCTGGAAATCCGGCAGGAACTTGGGAAGACCAGCACCAAAAAGTACGTCGCCATGCAGGCCGCCGCCTGCAAAGATGGCCGCATTCGGGGAACGCTGCAGTTTTACGGCGCCAACCGAACCGGAAGATGGGCAGGCAGAATAATTCAGCCGCAAAACCTTCCGAGAACGAATATCCATGGCAAGATGCTCGATTTTGCCCGTGAGCTCGTCAAGGCCCGGAAGATTGATGCGCTGAAACTAATCTATGGCAGCGTGCCCGATACGCTCTCCCAGCTCATCCGCACAGCGCTCGTCCCCGCGCCCGGCAATCTATTCGTCGACGCGGATTTCAGCGCGATAGAGGCCCGCGTGGTCGCCTGGCTGGCCCGGCAGCAGGACACGCTGGACGTGTTCCGCCGCGGAGAGGATATCTACTGTGCCACGGCCTCGCGCATGTTCGGTGTGCCGGTCAAAAAGCACGGCGTCAACGGTGAGCTGCGGCAAAAGGGCAAGATTGCCACTCTCGCCCTCGGCTATGGTGGCGGAACCGGAGCGCTCGTCAAGATGGGCGCCCTGAAGCAGGGCCTCACGGAAGACGAGCTTCCGGATATCGTCCAGCGCTGGCGGGAAAGCAACCCTCGCATCCGCGACTTATGGTACAAAGTGGAGAACGCCGCGGTCGGGTGTGTCCGGACCGGCCACCCGCAGGGTGTAAATGGGCTGCTATTCGCTATGGAGGGCGACCAGGGAACGAATCAATGGTTCATGACTATCACCCTGCCCTCCGGCCGGAAACTCTACTATGCCCGGCCATTTGTCACCCCAGGACAATATAATGCTGATGCGCTCCATTACTGGGGGATGAACCAGACGACCCATAAATGGGAAGTCGTAGACACGTGGGGCGGGAAACTCGTAGAGAACTGCGTGCAGGCCATCGCCCGGGACTGCCTGGCCGAGAACATCGAACGCCTGGAGAATGCCGGATACAAAGTAGTCTTTCATTGCCATGATGAAGTGATACTTGATATCCCGCCTGATCAGGCAGATCTGGATAAAGTGATCGAGATTATGAGCCAACCCATACCATGGGCTCCGGGGTTACCGATGGCCGCGGATGGGTGGGTTGATGAATACTACAAAAAGGACGGATAAGTATGAAAGGAAATACCTATAAAATTATGGTTTCCCTTGGTTACAATACGGAAGGCAAACAAATAAGAAAGTATACAACCTTTAAGCCACCGATGAATGTAACAGAAGGTAAAGCCGAGAAACTTGCCACAGCCTACGCTTATGAATTTGAGAAGAAGTGTATGGGAATGACTAACTTTAATGACAATTTAAGATTCTCTGAATTGTGCAGTTGGTACTTTGAACAAATTGCACCTCATAAGCTAAAGGAAAGAACGATTTATACCAATAAAAACTTAATGAAGAATTATGTCTTACCCTACATAGGACATTTAAAATTAAAGGATATTACCACAGCAAGAATTGATGAAATGCTAAATCACCTTCACAAAAAAGGTAAAAGTAGTCGATACTATGTGATGCGTAAACCAGAAATGATTTGTGATGGTTCAAAAAGACCACTATCAAGAAAAACAGGAATCACTGTGAATACCCTTAAGGCAGCCGCAAGAGGCGAACATGTTTCAAAGAAAACTGCTTTAAAAATAGCAGAAGCAATTTTATTGACATCAAATGCCTGATAAGTGCCGTCTCTTTTTAAAACTTTTGTTATTTTGTAGTCCTTTTCCTTTTTAAAAGTTTTAACAATTTCATCTTTGACATCAATTTTTATTACCTTAGATTCCATAATTTCTCCTCCGTGTTTTATAATATCATTATCTTCCGGCTATGTCAATACAAAAGTTTATAAATTTAGCAAACTTTGCCTATGGGGCTTGACATATCAGAGCATTATATGTATAATTATTTTTATGTAATATGACTTACTAATACCCCTGCCGTATGGCGGATGGGAGGGAAAAGATAAATGGCTGAAATTAGAATTAAAGACAACGAGTCCTTGGACAGCGCTCTTAGAAGGTTTAAAAAACAGTGCGCAAGAGCTGGTGTTATTGCTGAGGTTCGTAAGAGAGAAGCTTATGAAAAGCCTTCCGTAAAACGTAAAAAGAAGTCCGAAGCAGCCCGCAAGCGCAAGTATAAGTAAATAATACTATAAACAATCAATTTTGAAAAGCGGGCTTTTTGCCCGCTTTTTTGGCTTAATTTTAATCCTCTCCGAATGGAGGTAGTGTATTGGCATTGTTTCTGCCTACTGTTGCTGTAGAAAAAGTTACGGATATAACCCCGGAACTTATAAAAAATATGAAAGCAAGTGCAATTATTTTAGATGTAGATAATACACTTGCGGTTCATGGTTCACAAATTCCATTTAAAGGAACTATAGAGTGGACAAGAAGTATGCGCAAAAATGATATTAACATTTTAATTATGTCTAACAATTTTAAAAAAAGGGTAGAACCGTTTGCAGCCCAATATGGTCTTCCTTTTATGTATCTTTCCCTTAAACCTCTTCCGCTTGGATATTTTCGTGCGATATATAAAATGGGAGTTAAACGTAAAGATGTTGTAGTTGTCGGAGATCAAATTTTTACCGATGTTATTGGTTCTAATTTAGCGTTTATGAAGTCTATACTGTTGGTTCCAACCGGTAAAGAAAAATCCATGTCCTTTTTAATCAGACGCAGTTTAGAAAAACCAATACGTTATATAATTAAAGCAACAAATCGTGGGAAAAAATACTTTAAATAAAGAGGTATTCAGCATGGCAAGGAAAAAAGTTTTGGTAATACTGGGGCCGAACCTCAATATGGTCGGTATTCGAGAAAAAGGTGTTTATGGTGATGAAACTGCGGAAAGCATTAATGTTCAAATAATTGAAAATGCTAAAAAACTCGGTTACGACTGTGATGTTTATCAATCTAATCATGAAGGTGATATTATTGATAAAATTCACAGCTTGAAGGGAGTATACCACGGCGTGGTTATAAACGCCGGCGCTTTAACCCATTACAGCTATGCGCTTAGGGATGCAATTGCATGTGTTAGAATTCCATTCGTAGAAACCCACATGAGCAATATTCACACAAGGGAAGAATTTCGTCACAAAAGTGTAATCGCAGACGTATGTGCAGGTCAAATTTCCGGATTCGGAAAGAACAGTTATTTCCTTGCTCTTGCTGCATTAAAGGATTTAATGTAATAATTTAAAAATATCTTGAAAAAACTCGGGAAATATTATAAGATAATATTGGAGAAAATTATTGGAGGATTATAAGATGATATCTGCTGGCGATTTTAGAAATGGCGTTACATTTGAAATGGACGGAAACGTTGTTTCAATCCTTGAATTCCAACATGTAAAGCCCGGTAAAGGTGCGGCTTTCGTTCGAACAAAAATCAGAAATGTAATGACAGGCTCAGTTATCGAAAAAACATTTAACCCAAACGATAAATATCCGACAGCTTACATTGAGCGTAAGGAAATGCAGTATTTATACAATGACGGTGACCTTTATTATTTCATGGATCCTGAAAGCTTTGAACAAATTCCGATTAATAAAACTATTTTGAGCGACAGCTTCAAATTTGTCAAAGAAAATATGGATTGCAAGGTTCTTTCTTATAAAGGAAATGTTTTTGGTGTAGAGCCGCCGAACTTTGTAGAACTTCAGATTACAAAAACCGATCCGGGCTTTAAGGGAGACACAGCTACAAATGCTACAAAACCTGCTACAGTAGAAACCGGTGCAGAAATTAAAGTTCCTTTGTTTATCGACGAAGGGGAAATGATTAGAATTGATACACGTACCGGTGAATATATGGAGCGTGCATAACCAACACTATGCATATTCAGTAAAATAAAAGGAGGCAACAACATGACTAACAAAGAAAAAGTTGCTTACATTCGCGGTTTGGCTCAAGGACTTGAAATGGATGAAAACAAGAAAGAAGTTAAAGTCTTAAACGCGATTATTGATTTGTTGGACGATATGGCACTTTCATTGTCCGATATGGAAGATAATGTGGATGATATGGCTGACCAGATTGACGCGGTCGACGAGGATTTAGGTTCTCTTGAAGAAGAATTTTATGAGTCCGATGCTGACAACGACATAGACGAAGGCGAATGTTACTATGAAGTAACGTGCCCGAATTGTAATGAAACTATTTGCTTGTCAGAAGATATTGTTGAAGATGGACAAATGGAATGCCCAAATTGCGGTGAAACACTTGAATTCGATTTAGATGAAGAGGATGACAGCTGTGGGTGCGGCTGTGAAGACTGCAATTGTGACGATGATTAATAAATAGTCATAGTTTTTTAAAGGGATTGTTTTCGGACAATCCTTTTTTTATCTTATTTTATAGTTGCTTTATTAAACGTTTGAATGCTCGTTATACCATGTTCTCTTTCCTATTTATATATAGTATTTCAATGGGATAAGATGCCTTAACTGTTACAATTGATTTTGCATTCAAAAATATTGACAAATTAATTTTTGTGTGATAATATGAGTAAGCCGCGTATTACGGGCTTTTAAGCGGGAAACCCGCCCGATAGTAGCGAGATTATAGAAAAGGCAGGACCTTTTAAAATGTTTGCGATTATTGAAACAGGCGGCAAGCAGTATAAGGTACAAAATGACGATGTCATTTTTGTTGAAAAGCTTGCAGCAGAAGAAAACTCAGATGTAGAATTTAAAGTAATTGCAGTTGACGGTGATGACGGAATTAAGGTCGGTGCTCCTTATGTTGAAGGTGCAACTGTTACAGGTAAAGTCCTTAAAAACGGTAAGTCAAAAAAGATTACTGTATTTACTTACAAACCTAAGAAAAGCGAAAAACGTAAAATGGGTCACAGACAACCTTATACAAAGGTGCAGATTACCGCTATTAATGCTTAATTGTTATGATTTGTGCAGAATTTTTTACCCGGCCAAACGGTGAAATGCTTGGTTTTTCCGTTAAAGGTCACAATGGACTTGCCGGAGAAGATATAATTTGTGCGGCGGTTTCTTCCGCAGCATATATGGCTGCAAATACAATAATAGAAGTAATAAAAGCGGAAGCTGAAGTGACAGTTGAAGACGGTTTAATGCTGCTTAGGATTTCACCTAATGAAGCTAAAAGCTGTCTCAGCATTCTTTCGGGATTTAAGCTTCATATGCTTCAACTCGAAGAACAATATCCTGAAAATATTAACGTTAACTATACGGAGGTGTAAGTAATGCTAAAGATAAATATTCAATTATTTGCTCATAAAAAAGGAATGGGTTCCACTAAGAACGGTCGTGACTCAGAGTCTAAGCGTCTTGGTGTAAAGCGTGCAGACGGTCAGTTTGTACTCGCAGGAAACATTCTTGTAAAACAGCGCGGAACACACATTCATCCAGGTGAGAATGTTGGTAAAGGTTCTGATGATTCTTTATTTGCTAAAATTGACGGACATGTTAAATTTGAACGTCTTGGTCGTGACCGCAAAAAAGTCAGCGTTTACGCAGTAGAGCAATAATTTTTATTTCAGAGACAAAATCCCGGACGATTTCGCCCGGGATTTTTTTGGCTTTTAAGGGCAAAATATGGTATACTATTTCTATTCTAATTTTACAGAAACGGCGGTAAACATAAATGTTTATTGATATTGCTAAAATTTATATAAAAGCCGGTGACGGCGGTGCAGGGGCAGTTGCTTTTCACCGTGAAAAGTATGTTGCGGCAGGCGGACCAGACGGTGGTGACGGTGGTCATGGAGGGAATGTTATCTTTCAGATTGACGATAATCTTTCTACTTTGGCTGATTTTCGCTATAAAAGAAAATACAAAGCACAAAACGGTGAAGACGGTAAGGGTAAACGCTGTTACGGAAAAAAGGGCGAAGACCTTATCATCAGAGTACCAAGGGGTACTTTAATAAAAGATGCGGCTACAGGTAGATTAGTTGCCGATATGTCTACTGATGAACCTCAAATTATCGCTAAAGGCGGTAATGGCGGTTGGGGTAATACTCATTTTGCAACTTCTACTCGCCAAACTCCGCGTTTTGCAAAGCCGGGAACTCCGGGAGAAGAAATGGAAGTTCAGCTTGAACTTAAGCTTTTAGCTGATGTCGGGTTGGTCGGTTACCCAAATGTAGGTAAGTCAACTTTGGTATCTGTTGTGAGTGAAGCTAAACCGAATATTGCAAATTATCATTTTACAACTATCACACCTGTGCTCGGTGTTGTAAATGTTGGTGGCGGAAAATCCTTCGTAATGGCAGATATCCCAGGACTTATTGAAGGCGCGGGTGAGGGTGCTGGATTAGGCCATCAATTTTTGCGCCACGTCGAACGCTGCAGAATGCTCGTTCATATAGTTGATGTTTCGGGCAGCGAAGGCCGTGACCCAAAACAGGATTTTGAAATTATAAACGAAGAACTTAAAAAGTTTAATCCGGATTTAGCCACACGGCCAATGCTTGTTGCGGGTAATAAATGTGACCTTGCAACAGATGAACAAATTGCAGACTTCAAAGCGTTTGTTGAAGAAAAGGGCTATATGTTTTTCCCAATTATGGCGGCAATCCGATATCAAGTTGACCCGCTTCTTAATAAAATTAACGAGATGCTCAGTAAACTTCCGCCTGTAAAACAATATGAGCCTCAGCCGTTGCCTGAAATTTCTAATGAAGAGGCAGATCATAATAAGGTCGAAGTAAAAAATAACAACGGTGTCTATGTTGTTGAGGGTGAATGGCTTATACAGGTTATCAATTCCGTTAACTTTGATGATTATGAATCTATACAGTATTTTCAGCGTGTACTTATTAAAACCGGTGTTATTGATGCCTTGCGGCAAGCAGGCTGTCAAGAGGGGGACACAGTCAGCATCTATGATATTGAATTCGATTTTATGGAATAAAATGCGTACAAACATTTAATTTATTGAGAAATTGGGAGTGCTTTTTTTGGAACGCTTATATAATGCAGACTGTAACCCTAAACTTTTAAGTCCGCTGACACTTGCCTTTATAGGTGACGGTGTTTTTGAAATTTTTGTGCGTGAACGACTTGTATGCAAAGGAAATTGTCCCGTAAAATCTCTTCATAAAAACTCTGTTTCACAGGTTTGCTGTCAGGCACAGGCAGAAGCTTCTAAAAAGTTTCTGCCGATTTTGACAGAAGAAGAGCTTGAAGTTTTTAAGCGTGGACGCAATGCCCACACAAACCATATCCCCAAAAATGCAAATGTAGCTGATTACCATACTGCTACAGCATTTGAGGCGCTTTTTGGATATCTTTATCTTTCGGGAAATATTGAAAGACTTAGGGAACTTTTTAATATTGTATGTGATGATTTTTAACATAACCCTTATTTAGTTTGGAGATGCCGTCATGTTTTCAAATATCGGTCAAAAAAAATCAATCGGTTTTATAAAGGACATTTCATTATTTGTAATAGGCAGTATAATATTTGCTTTATCGGTTAATGTGTTTACTGCACCTAATAATATTGCCCCCGGCGGAATGACCGGCATATCTACAATGATAAACTATGTATTAGGATTGCCGATTGGTATGACGGGATTAGTTTTAAACTTGCCTATTTTTATTTGGGCTATTGTGTCAATAGGCTATAAGCTTGTGGGGAAGACTATTTTCGCTACAGTTATCATGTCTATTGCGATTGATTTGTTTGGAAAAATTCTTCCTGCATATACAGGTGAGAAAATGCTTGCGGCTATATTCGGTGGAATTCTTGAAGGAATCGGACTTTCATTGGTGTTTATGGGTGGAGGTACAACCGGCGGAACTGATTTGGTAGCAATGATTCTAAGAAAAAAGTTTCGCCATTTATCAATGGGTAAAATTATGATGGGAATAGATTTAGCTATAATAGTTACTTCTGCACTTATTTACAGCAGTATTGAAAGTGCTCTTTATGCAGTTATTGCAATTTTTGTTTCCACAAGATTAATTGATGCTATACTTTATGGAGTGGATACAGGTACAGGAAAGTTACTATTTATCATTTCAGAAAAAAGCGATGAGATAGCTCAAGATATATTAAACGATATGGAACGCGGAGTTACAGTTTTGAAGTCCCGTGGAGCTTACAGCGGCAAGGACGGAAATGTACTTCTCTGTGCAGTAAGCCGTTATGAAGTTGTTAAAATTAAAGACATTATACGTTTTCATGATAAAGAAGCATTTATTATTATTGGTGATGCAGGAGAAATTTCCGGAGAAGGTTTCCAAAGGGTTAAATCCGACGATAAAACTCTTAAAGAATTACTAAAAAACGTAAAAAACAAATGAAAACAGGCGGTCTTGTACATCATATACAATACCGCCTGTTTTCAGCTATAAATATTTCAGTAAAATTATCTGCAATTGTTGGAGTTACTGTTCTGAGTGGATTGTGTTGATTCGTTGTCTTTCGAGTTTGATGCATTGTTGTAATTTTTAGAGTTGTTTGAGCGTTGTGTAGCATTCTCGGAGTTCTGTTGATTGTAGTTCTGCTGGTTGTAATTCTGCTGTTTGTTATTTTGTTTATCCAAAATATTCACCCCCTTTTGTACCTATTATTAGTAAATTAACGTGAAATATACCATTTATTTCAGGAGCTAAAAATATAAATAATTTACCTCAACAGTATAAAATTAGAATGAAAAATATTTTAAATGATGACTATGAAGAATTTTTAAAGTGCTGCAGTAAGCGTTGTTATTGAGTAATTAGGCTAAACAAATTAAAATGTAACGTTAAAACCGCTTGAGTTTAATATTACACCGTCTACGTTTTTGCTCTTACCTTATTATGTACTTGAAAGTATAGAAAAAATCAATTATTGACCATTTCATAACGTTGATGAAAGATATTTTGTCTCTCTAATGCCAATAAATCCCAAACATAACAAATATACTGTGACTTATTTAATTAAAAATGGCACTGCAACGAAACCACAAAGAAACTTCTTGAGAAAAAATTGGAACGGACAGGAATTTAGAAGAGTTTACAGTAGTTTTTGTTAATGGAGTGATGACGGGTTTGAAAAATGTTCAATTGGAAGATAAAAAAACAAATACCCAAAAGGATTTAAAAACAAAGGCTGAATCACAATTTTCCTATGAAAACACTTTAAGAAGTTAAAGCTTGAAGTCGCTTAAAAACAATGATATAATAATCGTTAATCAATTTGAAAGAAGGCAAAAAAATGCAGGAAATCAGAGTTGAATTGACAAAAAACCCAAAACAGAAACCTACAGACAACAGCAGACTTGGGTTTGGTACAATTTTTACTGATCATATGTTTGTTATGAACTATGATGAGGGCGAGGGTTGGCACGACGCCAAAATTATCCCGTTTGGTCCTATTGAACTATCCCCTGCCGCAATGTGCCTGCATTACGGCCAATCAGTTTTTGAAGGAATGAAAGCTTACCGTGCTGTAGACGGTAGAATTTTACTTTTTAGACCTGACAAAAATATGGCACGTCTAAATTCATCCAATGACCGTCTTTGTATTCCGCTTATTGATGAGGAATTCAGCAAAAAAGCAATTGAAAAGTTAGTTTGTATTGAAAAAGATTGGATTCCATCGGGGGAAGGAACTTCATTATATATTCGCCCATTTATAATCGGTATTGACCCTCACATTGGGGTTCACCCGGCAAATCATTTGCTGTTTATTGTTCTCTGTTCACCTGTTGGTGCATATTATCCTGAAGGCCTTGATCCGGTAAAGATTTACGTTGAAAAAAATTATGTTCGTGCCGTTAAAGGCGGAATGGGTTACACAAAGACCGCAGGAAACTATGCTGCTTCTTTAAAGGCTCAAGACGAGGCAGAAAAACAAAATTATACACAAGTTTTATGGCTTGATGGTATTGAACGTAAATATATTGAAGAAGTGGGGACTATGAACGTATTTTTTGTTATCGGTAATGAAGTTGTAACACCTGCTTTACAGGGTTCGATTCTTCCCGGAATTACCCGAATGTCCTCAATTGAACTTATGAAGTCGTGGGGAATGGACGTGGTTGAACGTAAAATTTCTATCGATGAGCTTGCTAAGGCTGCAAAAGAAGGTAAACTTAAAGAAGCTTTCGGTACAGGAACCGCGGCGGTAATTTCACCTATTGGTCAATTAAAATGGGGCGAGGACATTATGCAGATTAATAATGGAGAAATCGGACCTGTTTCTCAGCGACTTTACGATACACTCACAGGCATTCAGTGGGGCAAAGTTAAAGATGAATTTGGCTGGACGGTTGAAGTAAAGTAATATACATAAATTAAATTATTTATGCGGCAGCATTTGCTGCCGCATTTTTAAGGGGTTTAGGAGTATTTATGAGAGAACTTTCTTTTACAGTCCCAATTGAATATAACGGTATTACTGTTAAGAGCTTTTTAAGAAATTATTGTAAGGTGTCTTCAAGGCTTATGATAAAACTTAAACGTGAACCGATGGGTATAACCAATAACGGGGTGCACACCATTGTTACGGATATGCTGGCTGCGGGTGATGTTATTAAACTTTGCATACCCCAAGATGAAAAAATGATAGAACCTGTAAATTTACCACTAAACGTTCTTTATGAGGACAGAGATGTTCTTATTATTGACAAACCTGCGGACATGCCTATGTATCCTGCGCCGAGACATGACTGCGACAGCTTGGCAAATGCGGTTTCGGCGTATTATCAAAACAATAATGAAAAAATATCCTTCAGACCGGTGTACCGCTTGGATAAAGATACAACGGGAATTGTGGTTATTGCAAAAAATTCTTACAGTGCGGCTCGGCTTTCAGGAAAAATTGATAAAGAATATATAGCTATATGCGAGGGAAAATTAAACGGAAGCGGCATTTTCTGCGACCCAATAGGATTGAAACAAGGGCATTGTATTCAGCGTGAAGTAACAAAAAGCGGCGAAAAGGCAATAACCAATTGGAAAGTAATTTCAAACAGTGAAAATCATTCTTTAGTTTACATTAAACTTGAAACCGGAAGAACACATCAAATAAGAGTGCATTTTTCCCATTACAATCATCCGCTTGCAGGTGACGATATGTATGGAGGAAGTTTAAGTTATATTTCAAGACAGGCACTTCACTGTGCAAAAATTTCTTTTATTCATCCGGTAACGGGAAAAAAATTAAAGTTTGAAAGTGGCTTTCCGAAAGATATGCAGAGTTTAATTTTAAAATGTTGCTTAAAAATAAACAAATAAGGTTCCTAAAATCGGAGCTAATGCATATAATTTCAATATAAATGAATTTTTATTTATATTTTGCTTGATTTTTGCATATTTATGCGATATAATACAAACTGTGTTAAACAATAAGCAATAAATTATTTTATTAAAACGGAGGGTTATACATGAAAAAGTTATCTAAAATAGCTTCATTTGCTGTAGCGGCGGCGATGATGATTACTGTAGCGGGTTGTTCAAAGCCGGAAAATAAATCTTCAGTTGAAAAGATTAAATCTGATGGTTTTGTAACAATGGCAACTAATGCAGAGTTTGAACCGTTTGAGTATAAGGACGGAGATAAATTTTTGGGAATTGACATTGATATTTCCAATAAAGTTGCAGAAAAATTAGGTGTAGACTTAAAAATTAATGATGTTGCATTCGACTCAATTATTACTGAATTAAGTTCCGGAAAAGCTAATTTTTCGGCTGCGGGAATGACTGCAGATGAAGACAGAAAGAAAAACGTTGATTTTTCGGATTCGTATTTTGATGCTTCACAGGCAATTATAGTTTTGAAAGACAGCAGTATTAAAAGCCGTACGGACTTAAATGGCAAAAAAGTCGGTGTTCAGCAGGGAACAACAGGCGACAAATTCTGTACAAACGAAGACGGCTCAAGTGATGTTAAAGTTGCTTCCACAGAACGTTATTCAAAAGGCGTCGACGCTGTTACTGACTTAATTAACGGTAAAATTGATGCTGTTGTTATCGATGATTTCCCGGCAACCAAATTTATTGAAAAGAATCCGGATAAAATAGTTAAGCTTAATGAAGCATTGACTGTTGAAAAATATGCACTTGCAGTTAAAAAAGGCGATGCTGAAATGCTCAAAACCGTTAATGAAGTAATTTCAGAAATGAAATCAAGCGGTGAACTTGATAAGATTATTGAAAAATATAAAGCAGCTTTAGAAGGTTAATTTTATAAAATATTGCAGGGTTGGCGGAAAATTCTGCTGCCCTGCTTTTCTCAGTTAAACAGGAGGTAAAATATGAATTTATCAATGGGAGTATTACCTCTATCATACTTTTCACAATTACCGCAGAAGTTTTACGATGCGTTTATTGAAAAAGATAGATATTTAAACATCACAAATGGTTTGGGGAACACTCTGTTAATTACATTTTTTGCAGTAATAATCGGAATAATTCTTGGTACGGCTATTGCTTTAGTTAAGGTTTATCATTCAAATAATAAAAAGAAGCTCAAAATACTAAACGGTATATGCAGTGTCTATTTAACTGTAATCCGAGGAACACCTGTTGTAGTCCAATTAATGATTATGTGGTACATTATTCTTCAACCGACAAATTTAGATAGAATAGTTGCCGCGATTTTGGCTTTTGGTATAAATTCAGGTGCTTATGTTGCCGAGGTTATAAGAAGTGGAATACAGTCAGTCGACAAAGGACAGATTGAAGCGGGACGTTCTTTAGGACTCAATCAACGGGACACAATGATCAAAATTGTATTTCCACAGGCTTTAAAGAATGTACTTCCTGCAATAGGAAATGAATTTATCGCGCTTTTAAAAGAAACATCAGTCGCAGGTTATATTGCCATACAGGATTTAACCAAAGGCGGAGACATAATCAGAAGTATTACTTATGACCCATATACCCCATTACTGATTGTTGCATTAACATATTTATTAATTGTATTGGGTTTAACATCATTACTTAATAAATTTGAAAGGAGGCTGAGCAGAAGTGATTACCGTTAAAAATTTACACAAAACGTTTAATACCATAAACGGTGAAATAAATGTACTTAAAGGTATAGACCAAGAAATTGAAAAGGGCGAAAAAGTTGTTATTGTAGGGCCTTCAGGTTCCGGAAAAAGTACATTCCTGCGCTGCCTCAATTTATTGGAACAGCCTACAAGCGGAGAAGTATGGTTTGAAGGTACACAAATTAATGTTCCGGACTGTGACATAAATAAATTGCGTCAGAAAATGGGTATGGTTTTTCAGCATTTTAATTTATTTCCACACCTTACTGTGCTTCAAAATATAACACTTGCACCTGTTATGCTGAAATTGAAAACACAAAAAGAAGCCGAAGAACAGGCTGTACATTTGCTTGAAAGGGTGGGCCTTGCCGATAAAGCATCTGCATACCCTGTACAGCTTTCTGGGGGCCAAAAGCAGCGTATCGCTATTGTTCGTGCTCTTGCTATGAATCCGGATGTAATGCTTTTTGACGAACCTACAAGTGCGCTTGACCCCGAAATGGTAGATGAAGTTTTACAAGTTATGAAAGAACTTGCAAATGAAGGTATGACAATGGTAGTTGTAACACATGAAATGGGTTTTGCTCGAGAAGTTGCAAACAGAGTCCTTTTTATGGATGACGGTCGTGTTTTGGAAGAGGCTGCACCGGATGATTTCTTTAATAATCCCCAAAACCCGCGTTTACAAGACTTTTTATCCAAAGTTCTTTAAAAGTAGGTAAAATTATGCTATAATAAAGTGCACGGCAATTTGCTATGCACTTTATTTTTTATATTTTATATTGTTGACATAACATTATATATTGATTTTTAAGGTATAAAATAATTACTGAATTTAGTATTTTATTGGTTTATCACAATAAAGTAGGAGGCTAATTTATAGTGCAGAAAATTGCAAGCTTTTGTGTTGATCATAATACATTACAACCGGGTATTTATGTGTCACGTATTGATGATGATATTATAACTTATGATATACGGCTTAAAAGACCAAATATTCCGCCATTTCTTTCCAATCCTGCAATGCATACAATTGAACATTTATTTGCTACATTTGCACGCAACAGCAGCTTTAAAGATAAAGTGATTTATTTCGGACCAATGGGCTGCAGAACCGGATTTTATTTTTTAGCAAGGAATATGGAGAAGAGTGACGTAATACGTCTTATTATTGATGCGTTTGAATTTATTGGAAATTATAAGGGCATAATACCTGGAGCTGCGGCGAAAGAATGCGGTAACTACCTTGAACATGACCTGGAAGATGCAAAAAAAGAAGCTAAGTTGTTTTTGAATGTAATTAAAGATTGGAAAGTCGAAAACTTAACTTATTAATTGAATTTTTGGTAAATTGTTGCATTTTTGTTAATTTAATTTAGAAGGGTTGCAAAGTTGTAACTTTTGTTATATTATTATTTCAAGTATTACAAATTTGTAACATTTTATTTGTCTGAAAGGATTATGCTTTATGCAGTTCCCTAAGTTTAAATTAACAAAAAGTAAATTCAGAACATTGCGTCTTAAAGCCTGCAGGAATTCAAGCGACTTTTTATATATAGTAGGCATTCAATCGGTAAGACTTTTAAAGCGTCTAAAAAGGCATACTGTACGCTTTTTAAAGCCTCTTACATCATTTTGCAAATCTTTATTTTATTCAGTTGTAGGAAAGAGAATACAAGGATTAAAACAAGAAATCAATTATATTTCGGAAGGATTTTCAATTGCTCGAGAAAGAATAGCTGAGGCAAAAAAATTAGGACTCAGCAGAGTATTTAAAGAGTATGTTAAAGTAACTTCGAGAAGTTTTGTACGCCATAAAGGATTTGTATTTTCTGTTTTAAACGTTATTGCTCCTATTGCTGCTGTAATTGTACTTTCCATGACAGTTAATTATTGGACAGGACTTAATTATGGTTTAATTTTTGCATATGACGGTAAAGAAGTAGCGTCTATAAATGATGAAAGAACGTTTGAACAGGCTTCGGAAATGGTCAGCCAGCGTATGGTACATGATACATCCGAAAGCAAAATTAAAATTGATATGACACCTGCATTCAGACTTTCGGTTGTAGATGAAAAAAACTTATCAGCTCCGAATGCTGTATGCGATAAAATTATTCAGCAGACAAACGGTATAATTGAAGAAGCAAGCGGTTTGTATGTAAACGGAGAATTCATCGGTGCTGTTAAAAGCAGCGCAGACCTTCGATATATGCTTCAGAATATATTAAACAATGCAAAAGGTTCGGAAGAAAATGCAAAGGTTTCTTTTTGCCAAAATGTTGAAACTATTAATGGCTTTTTTCCTACAACGTCAATAATGAATACTGATGATATGAATAAAATAATTACCGGCACTTCTAAAGCGCCTGTAACATATACAGTAAAAGAAGGAGATACCGTTACTTCAATTGCAAAATCAAATAATACATCAATTTCTGAACTTAACAAAATCAACAATAATCAATTAGGGGACAACCTTATGCCGGGTGATTTAATTAATCTGGAGGTTGCCGTTCCTATGCTTAGCGTACAGATGGTAAAAACAGTCAACTATCAAGTGCCTTTGTCTTATAAAACCGTAACAGTAAATGATGATACAAAATATACTGATTATTCTAAATTGAAAACAAACGGCGTTAATGGTACTCAACAGTGTGTTGATAAAATTTATTATGTTAACGGAGTAGAATCAAAACGTGAAATAATAAGTAGGTCTGTTGTTACACCGTCCATAGATAAGGTCGTTGTTACGGGTACAAAGAAACGCCCAAATTACAGCGGCTCAGGAGTAAGCAGTGGAAATTTAATGTGGCCGGCACCGTCCCTTCATACAATTACAACATACTTTACATGGCGTTGGGGGCAATTCCACACAGGAATTGATATTTCGGGTTCAGGCGCATACGGAAATACAATAGTTGCGGCTGACGGCGGTCGTGTGACATTTGCCGGTTGGAACAGTGGTGGCTATGGCAACTGTGTTAAAATAAGCCACGGTAACGGAATTACTACATTGTACGGCCATGCGAGCAAACTCTTGGTTTCATCCGGACAAAGTGTTTCAAAAGGTCAGGCAATAGCTTTAGTCGGAAGTACGGGATTTTCAACAGGACCTCATTTACATTTTGAAGTAATTAAAAACGGTACAAAAGTCAATCCTTTAAGTTACGTAAATCGCTAAAAATCAAGGAAGCGTTAAATTAATAAAAAGCGAAACGCTTTTATCAATTGAATCCATATTTATTTATTGGGTTATTGACATTTTAAAGTATGTGTATTATTATCAGTAAGAGTGTATTTTACTTGATTTTTTGGCATTACATTCCTAAATACTCGTATGTTTTTTAGTTTATAATTTTCATAATAATTACAATGTTTTTATTCGTTTGAAACGTATAATAATCTACGCAAAAATGCAATAATATTATTGTTTAACTTTAGATTGGAGCGTGCCGCATTGGAGAAATTTGTTATTAACGGTGGCAATCGCCTTACAGGCGAGGTCAATATAAGCGGAGCAAAAAATGCAGCGATAGCTATTATTCCCGCCGCAATTTTGTCAGATGGCGTGTGCTGTATAGAAAATATACCGAATATTACTGATGTTACTTCGATTACAAGAATACTTTATGACATGGGAGCAAAAATCAGAAATATAAATAAATCTACAATTGAAATTGATCCGAGACCAATAAAGACTCATGTGGCATCTTATGAACTTGCACGCCATATTCGCGGTTCATATTATCTTTTAGGTGCTCTTTTAGGTCGATTTAAGCATGCTGTTGTTACTATGCCAGGTGGATGTGATTTTGGTGTTCGCCCAATAGACCAGCATTTAAAAGGTTTTGCCGCTTTGGGTGCAAATTATAAATTAGAGGGCGGTATGGTTGACGTCAGAGCCGACTCTTTAAAGGGTACTAACATCTATTTAGACGTAGTATCTGTCGGAGCAACCGTAAATATTATGCTTGCTGCAGTTAAAGCAGAAGGTTTAACTGTAAT
>ENA-UOOK01002522-UOOK01002522.1-fermentation-metagenome-genome-assembly--contig:-NODE-2522-length-22343-cov-5.771402_pt1 | contig 22343 bp, 24 predicted proteins | sample MGYA00245777_ERZ724023 | MGnify/ENA primary metagenome ERZ724023 (study PRJEB28704, sample SAMN03018312) | fermentation metagenome | biome: anthropogenic terrestrial biome; feature: soil; material...
CACGTAATATCATTAAATAAAATCGGAGATGTGATATGAGTGAAATAAAAAGTAACAGGGAGTATAAGGATAGCGTATTTATAAAGCTGTTTAATGAGAAGGAAAAAATAATTGAATTATATAACGCTATTGAAGAAACAGCTTACGATGAGGAAACCGAAGTAGATATTCAGACGATTGAAAACATATTGTACGGACCTTTCAGAAATGATATGGCATTTGAAATAGACAACAAATTTGTAGTGCTTGTGGAACATCAAAGTACAATTTGCAATAACATGCCTTTGAGAATGCTTTTGTATTTGGCGAGGATATATGAAAAAATAGTTGATATAAGCGTGGTATATCGCACAAAACGTGTTGAGATACCTTGTCCGGAAATGTATGTTTTGTATAATGGGAAGGAAGATTATCCTCAGGAAAGTGAAATGAAGCTGTCAGACAGTTTCATAGTAAAAGGTGACAAAATAAACTTAGAGCTTAAAGTGAAAATAATCAACATAAATTATGAAAAAGAATCAAGAATATTGAAGGACTCTCCTACTCTCGAAGGCTACAGTTATTTTATACACACAATAAGACAAAATGAGAGCAAGGGAATGAGCAGGGACGAAGCAATAAAAACGGCAATGGAAGATTGTATAACCAAGGGAATACTCAAGGAATTTCTGCTGAATTATGGATCGGAGGTGCATAATATGTTATTTGCAGAATATGACAAAGAAGAAGCGCTAAGAATTGCAAAGGAAGAAGCAAGAGAAGATGGCAGAGAAGAAGGCATGGAAAAAGGCAGAGAAGAAGAACGAGACATCCTTGCCAAAGAAATGCTTCGCAAGGGCGCGGAAATAAGTTTTGTTATTGGAGTTACGAAACTCCCAAAAGGAAAAATAATGGAATTTCAAAAAGAACTCAATGAAGAAAAAAATCATTAATATTTCTTCAAAAAAATGGCGATTATGAATCGCCATTTTTAATTTTCAAATCATATTCATAAAATTCCGAAAACTTATTATTCCGTTGTTTTATACAGCATATACGCTACCTCTGCCCTGGTAATATTACCATACAGACTGTTAAGGCTGCCTGAACGCACCTTCTTTTCGTAAAGCATGCCGTCCGCTATATCACTCCATCTGAAGCCCCGGAAATATAAAACCCTGTTCATGATGATTTCCACCTCATAATAGCTGATTAAATTTCCCGGTTTAAAGCTGCCGTCCGTATATCCGTATATATAATCGTGAAAAGTAGCATAATTTATGACATCGCCGTAATTGCCGAAGGTAGCCGCATCATTGAAGGAAGTGCTGCTGCCCGGATAGGCATAAATGTTCCAGTTGAAAACCTTGGCTAATAATGTCAGGAATTCAGCCCTCGTAATATTATTGTCCGGTCTGAAAGTTTCGTCGCTGTAACCGCTGACAATGCCCCGCCTTACATAGGCATCTATTTCATCATTCGCCCAATGCCCCCTTATATCCCGCAAAACCTCGGGACTTTCATCCACAAACGCACTGAAAGTCGAGCCGTTGGAGCTTAAGCTTTTGGGATTAATTTTCGCGCTCATCACGCCGTCCTTCACAACCGTGGGAACATACAGCCATCTGTTGTCCTGAAACCTGTATATGCCGCCCTTAAATTTATCCCCGTAATATTCAAAGGATATTTCAACGGACTTATTTTCATCAGCATTCCCGTTTAAATTTGAAAGCTCTATGGTATAGCTGTCCGATGCCTTGATTAAATTGCTGTAATTTGCTTTCCTTACATCGAAGGAAGTAATAATATTCAAGTTTACGTCATGATAAAAGGTTCCGGAAGGAACATCCACAGCAAACCGGTTATCCTCTGTAACCACAGTTCCTCCTGAAATAGGAACAACCTCCGATACCGCCTTGTTTAAACCGTCACTCATGTTTGCTTCCCGGTACGCCTGATTGTATGCCTCCTCATATGCGCTGACAAATCCAGAAATAAAGCCGTCCTCATAATCGACATCATCATTATTCAGAGAATATTGAATCGTAATATCCATATTGGTGGGCAATTCTCTTCTGTAATCCGAATACCTGCCGTAGTAAAAATCCTTTGCACCGTAGGCTGCTCCCACAATCATACCGACGTCCTCACCGTCCTTGACACTCTGCTCCAAGGTCACCCTGTCAGGCTCATATGCCGCCTTGTCATAAGCGTCAACATAACCCTCGTTAAAAGCCGTGGTAAATTCCTTGATAAAATTACTTCGGTAGGAGGAACTCTGCTTATCCAAATCAAACATATTGCTTATGGTACTGCTCGATGGAAGCGATGCTCTCCAATCAGAACTCTTGCCTCTCTGCTGAGCCTTTGCTCCGCTGATTTCCCCGAGAGCCTTACCCAATTCCTTCGGATAATCCAACTTCTGATTGGCATTAACCTTATCATCATGTCCGTCCAAATATCCGTCAAGGAAGCCATCCCTGAATTCACGCTCCTTGTAATCCTCTATTTTATTCTTGAGATTTCTATGTGCCCGGGAATCCTTATAGCTGTCATTATAGGCATCTATCGCCGATACCTTGCTGTCCTGACGATCATAGCCATAATCATAGCCCGCCTCATATCCCGCGTCATAGCTTAGGCTGTCGACAGCAGCGAAAACCATTCCATTATTTAAAAGCATTAACAAAACTATCAAAACTGATAATATTCTATATGTAATTTTCATCTGCTTACCTCCTTACTAGTACCAATACTTTTCCCACCGGCAATATATCGCCGGAAGTAAGGCTATTGTTCGCCATAATTTCATTCACATAAGCTATGGTGCCGTAAATCCGCCTCGAAATATCCGTTATTGTATCTCCCGCCTTAACAACGTAGAAATCATAAGCAGACTGAACATTCCCCTGCGCATCCTGATTGACAGGATAAAAAGCCTGAAGCTTATCTATCAGAAACACTCCGATATCATCCCTGTTAAAAGGCATTTCAAAATATATGTGAGTCAATTTAAGCGGATACAAATCCAAATCCTGCGGCGGAGCAGCCTCCACATCAGACCATCCTAACCAGGATATGCCCTTGGAAGCAACCACGTCAATATCCTCGCCGTCCTGAGTTCTGAACCTCAAGCCCAAGGTCCCCGGAGAATATCCGAAGGCATTCACAGACATACCAATATTCTTGGGAGGATACTTCAATACAAGTTCAGACCCCAAATCAATATACGCCCTGTTCTCCTGCCCAAGCGCCAATATGTTATATTCAAACCGCAAAGAATACTTGCCGGACTTTTTAATCGTTGAAGGCTCAGCATTCCCCCTGATGAATTCATTTGACGGAACAAAGCTGTAGCTTCTCGCTTCAAAATCGTGAAGCGTATACACCTTGGCATAATCGCCGTCATTTATGGAAGACCCGTACCCGGAGCCTGAGCTTCCTCCTCCGTAAGCACCTCCCGCAATACCTCCGCCTGCGGCTTCGTCACTGTATCCCTCATATGAAGCAAACAAGGAGCCTACGCGGGAACCGTCGGCAGTCTCCACATGTATTACCTCAGGATCAGCTTCGGCAATTCCCTCAAGGCTGTATACCTTTAACTGCATACTTCCCGAAACTGAAGCATCACTTCCCCTGTCCATATACAGGCTGTCAACCACAATTCTCCTCGGACTTGAGCTTAAAGCCTTTACAACCTCCATAGTCCCGTCGTAGCTCCCGCTGTAGGGAACCGTAATTCCCATATTCCGAACAGCTATTTCACCCATTGCTTCCTCGGCGGGATTGCTGAAGCTGAACTCATTTATGGCAACCCCGTCCTCCTCGGTCAAATCATTTAACAGATAAATTATCTGAGCCTGATCAAGTACGGGAAAATAGTTCTTTAAAATTTCTTCCCTCTCCCTGTGCAGCATTTCCCATTCCTTTTTTATGCTGTCTTCCTTCTTTATAGTATCGTTCATATCGGTTATTTTATTGTCCAAACCAACAATTTCAGCCTTTAAGCTGCTCACCTTTTCAGTTTGCGGAGCAAGAATAAAGCGATTCGACAAATATACAACTATGACAATTCCTAACAAGGTAAGCAATACCCTTTCGCTTTTGGTAAGTGGTCTTAAATTTATTCTACTTCTTTTGAGTTTATTATTCATCTATATTCACATCCTTAAAAGTAGTATTTAAAACGAAATTATAATTGCCTTCCACATTATCAATACTTGATATAAATACGGATTCCACATCATTTATAAATCCAAGACCCTTGCTGAACTCTGCTATAGATTTGCTGTCTTTTGCAATACCGGAAATTTGCACATCCCTGCCGCTTGCGCTGAAATTAGTCAAAAACAAATCCTCGGGCATCTTCGACTGAATTTCGGATATCAGCTCTTCCCTTATCATATCATTTTTAACAATATTTTTGTCGAGAGCAATAATATTATCCACTTCTTCCTTAAAGACCGCCATTTCACCTTCAAGCTCTTTAATTTCGTTATACTTGTCAACCGTTTTGGGATTCTCGGCAATCTCACGTCTGCTCTTCACCTGATTTTGCAGCATACTGATCTGAATCTGATTATATGCCCCCATCGCAGCAACTCCCACTATGCACAACACAAGCAGCGTATATAACAAAACCATTTTATTAAACTTAAATTCCCGTTTTTCTATATAGGGTTCAAAAAAATTAAGATCACTCATCACTTCACCCCATTCACTCTTATCAGCGCACCGATAGCATCAGCATATCTTGCCAGGTCACCGAAAAATTTTACTTTATCCAAACTGTTCAGCTTGACACAGGGTATATCGAAATAGCTGCTCATCAGCTCCTCGATACCGTCCGCATCGGCATAACTGCCGTAAACCATAACCAATTCAATATTTTTATCCTTTTCACTCGAATTATAGTATCTGAACACCATGTCAATTTTTTCAAGTATGGACGCAAGATTAACGCTGAGACCTGAAACTGCAGCGGCATCTTCATCATAGGATGCCTCGAGGGTTTTAAATACTGTGGGATTTATCTCCTCCCTCACAACTCTCGACATACCTATCAGCCCGTTGTCAACAATGTTGAGCGCCGTGCTGTTCTGTTCCAAATTTACACATGCAACGGTAACATCCTTGCCATACATCCCGTTTATGCCTTCATTCAGTCTGATTAACTTGCTTATGGCATTACCCGCATAATCGAGAACCACAGGCTTCAGCCCCACGTTCTGCAATAAATTAAGATGCGTTTCAACCATAAACTTAGGCACCCCTATGAGCATTACATTCAGTTTTTCAAAACCATCTTCCTCCACAACATCGAGAGGAAGATACTGAACCACATAGCCCTCGGGATCAACAGGCAAATATTCGTCCAGCTGATAGTTTAAAATCGAAGCGATTTGTTTTACCTCAACCTTAGGAATCCTTATTTCCCTGATGATTATATTGGATGAATTAATAACCCCATATACCTCGCCCCGGGACACATTATTCTTCAATAATCCGGTTTGCAGTATATGAGTAAATTCCTCCATATCCTTTATTACCCCATCTTCATATAGCTCCTGAGGCACAGGTATTGTAAAACATTTATCGACGGTAACATTTTTCTTGTTAAACCTTCCTTCCACCACCCTTACCTCATCCGAGCAGAATTCCATGGAAACAGTCGTTCTTTTATTAAATAAACCCAAAGTCATCACCTCTTATCTTATAATAATAAATTAATATACAAATTTATAATATCCTGTCCCCTCAGAACCGTTATGAAAAATCCCAAAACGAGAAACGGTCCGAAAGGAATAGGGTCCTTACGGGTTTTAATCCCTGCAGCCAATAAGACTACGGATATACCAGCACCAAAAACAAATGACAAAAATATACTCAACAATATATACTTAACTCCCAAAACAAAGCCCAAAGCACCTGCAAGGGTAACATCCCCCCCGCCCATACCGCCTCCGGATACAAACATAATGGCTAAAAACAATCCTGCCCCCAAAAGCAGGCCCAAAATACTGCCCCTTAAATCGGGAGATATACCGTATAAAAAGTAATTAACGGCTTTATGTACAACGGACAAAGCTAAAATGCACAGTACCAAGCTGTCCGGAATAATCATTTCCTTTAAATCCATAAATACCACAGTCAAAAGCACGGAACACATCAGCGAATAGAATATAAAATCCACTCCGAAGCCGAATTTGGCATACATGATTGCGTAAATAACCGCATTCAATGCTTCAACCAAGGGATAACGCGCCGAAATAGAAGCCCTGCAGTACCTGCATTTGCCCTTCAGCATCAAATATGACAGCAAGGGTATATTGTCGTACCAGCTCAGGCTGTGCCCGCATGTAGGGCAGTGAGAGCCGGGCCATGCAATGCTTTCATCCCTCGGTATCCTGTAAATTAAAACGTTTAGGAAGGAACCTATGGTTAGTCCGTATATTATGATTAGCAGCAGCAATTTTGGTACCCTCCTTTTTTTATTTGAGATTCTGAGCCGCAAGCGAAGAATCACTTATTCCGCAGTGCAATTTAATTAGGATTATATTTATTTGTTAAATATGACTCTATACTGTTTAAGTCCGGTTCACTTATATTACCGTTGTAAACTAAAATTTCAGCTATATCTACGCCATTCCAGTCAATATCAATCGTTCTTGTATTACTGCCGAGAGATTTAGTCCCATATGCACTCAAAATATGAGCATTATCTCTTTTTAAGCTGTTTGCTTCAAGATTCAAATTAGTTGATTGCGCCATAGCATGTATTAAATACCACTCATCTGAATTCAGTGATGATGATAATTCAGACTTATTGGAACCTGTCGCCAAAGATAATCTCGGACTCTCAACCTCCCCAATCCAACCCAATGACCATAATACATCTCCGCTATTTGCATTCCCTCTGATTATTGAATTATTTAACTGTGGTGCTAATGGGGTATCTACTTTGCGCAAAACAACAAAAACATTTAAATTGCTGCTTAAATTTATATTTGAAATCCTCATAGTTGACATGATGGTGCTTTTATTCCCTAATGCCCTGCTCCAAACTCGTGTATTAACTTCACCTTCTTGAAATGGTATTGCATACCCTGTATATGGATCACTTAAATCATCATTTTTTAATAAAATAGGCATATTGTTTATATTGGTTTGGCTTGCCCTTTGATCTAATAACTGATTTTTTACCGAAGGTCTGTTGCTCTTCCAGCTCCTTATATTATAATTGCCGTCCTGAATTACAAAAGTTCCGGTAGAATTAGTAGAACTATCATATGTATCACTCATATCAATAGCAGATGCATCAAAATGCAAAGCTAAATTATCAGTAATAGTTGGTCCGTAAATATATTTTGGTAAAATTGATGAAACATTTCCTTGTTTTAACGATTTTGCAAAAGGAGTAATGGTATATATTATATGTCTGCCGGGATATTGACTGACATAACTGTTGCCTAACTCAACATTAATTATCCTCTCTGTTGCACTGACATAGCTATATGCACTTCCCAAATCACTGTAAATAGGAACAGCTTCGTAATCATCGGGAAACTTTGGATATATTCTTCCAAAATCATAGTCCTCATCAATATTATATATATCCTGCACAGGAATATTGAAGCCTGCCTTTGATACATACCAGTCATTTCTATACCTGTTGAAACTATTGCCTGGATTTTCTGTCATATTCGAGGTTGCCTTGAGTTTTAAACCGGTATAATTATAGTACTCGTGTTTATTTAAGGAGTTTGCTCCATCCTGTACAAATACCAAGGACTGCCCTATAATTTTCGGAACAGGAAGATCCGGCAGTCTCTTATCTCCGACTAATGTTACATAACCTTTACCGTCATCAATCTGATATGCGTTAGGATATTGTCTTAGGGGATACAGCCCTGAACCGAATGAATCTTGAAAAAGCTCTATAGAGACTTTTTTTGATATGCCAAAAGAATCGTAGTCCTCAGTATTTATACTGCCGGAAACTAAAGCCCTTTGAACATCCTTTATTCTTTCTTCCATAATATATTGTTCATCGAAAGCCTTTTTTGTAACTGTGGTTTTTGTATTGACTAACCACATGAAATGTGAACTTAAAGAAGGAATAAACGCAACAGATAACAAACCTATTAATGCAATGGCAACAATTACCTCAATTAAAGTGAACCCTTTTCTTTTAATAAACATAATATCACCTTCTTACGGTAATAGTTTCGGTCTGGTAATTAACCAAAGATTATTTTCTACCTCTGTTTCAAATTGCTCAAATGCAAAATCCAATTCATCGGCATCTTTGGCTAATATATATGGCTTCATACCGTCAGCATGCTCGAATTCTTTTGCATTCACTGCACTCCCAATATCATCAAGACTGGAATAGTCAATTTCTCTGTTAGAAAAACCAATGACAAATGTATTTATTGCCTGCTTTTGTTCACCCTCAAGCGTATATTTATAAGGTTTAATTTTTTCATCTCCTATTTTTTTTACATAACGATTATCATATACAGTTTCATATATATCTTCATCCCAACAGATAAAACCTAAAATACACCTGCGTTCAACTCCGACAAATACTTGCCGACTAGTCTGAGGTGCTTTTATCCAATTATTATTAGTAATATTTCCATCATTCATATACAAATTAGTACCGGAAGTGCCGGTTCTTGTTTCTCTGTTAGTTCCGCCGTCCACTAATATCATCATATGCTGAGTAATGTCAGAGAGTTGTTTCCCGCTGCCTACCAATGCGTCAGCTTGATTTTTGAGTCTGTAGTACGCCCTTCTTACTCCGTCTCCCGTGTTTGTATTGCCTAAATTTGCTCTTAATCCATTAATATCAGATATTGTTAATTCTTTTTCACTTTCTACATTTAAGTTTCGGAATGCCCCGGGATCATTTGCATTAGTACCAAAACCAACCAAAGACACATAAATATTAAAATCCATAGCAGCCAACCTGTCGATCATTTTAAATGCTTTTTCCTTCAATATATCTATCCTTTTTTGATTTGTAGTATCATCTTTACCATCCATATCCCATGCCATGCTTCCCGATTGGTCGAGAACTAATGTAATATACGCATCCGGAGACATTTCAATCCATTCCTGACTTCCGGGGTCTACCAGACTATAGGCTAATGCAACCGCCGGATCACTCGGTGTTCCCAAATAGTCTATATTTAGGGAATTTAAAACTTCAACCTTTGAAGTTATGCTGTTTACAACCTTACCGCCCTTAGAAATGACAATACTATATTCCATAACATTGTCGCCTGCTTTATTAAATACTATTTCATAATCAATTCCGTCTTTTTTCTTTGCTAAATATCGCACATTCCGCGGCTGTCCTTCACCGCCCGGTTCATCAATTACCACATTCCCCCCTTTTGTAATGCCGATATAGCTCGTATTAGGGTCTCTGACTCCATCTTCAGAATGTTGAAAGCTTGAACGCGGAATTGTATGGGTCTTTGTAGCCATTCTTACTATATTGTTAATATGCTCCGCAATTAATCTTGTTGTAGCTTGGATGTCTGCTTCTTCAGCCGATACCTTTTGAACCCTATTGCCGAAAATGAAAAAATTTGTCCCCAAACCTATAACTATGCCCACTAAAGCTACTGCCAAAACTACCTCAATTAAAGTAATCCCTCTGTGTTTTTTCATTAAAATCACCCCTATATTCCTAACGCATAACCCAATATTCTTTAAACTGATTGCCTGAAAACTCCAATTGCAAGGATAATGTTTTTGTACTCCCGGAACCAAGCGGAGCAGTTGAATCTATGGTAATCACATCATCCCCCTTATCATAAGTTACTTTTATATCAACAATTTTTCCTTCTATATCTATATTGTCTTCCAATAATGCAATATTGCTTTCACGAATTTTTTGAAACATAGTTTTCTCAACACCACTGTCAACATAAAGAGTGCTGAGAAGCGTAGCCTTTGTAACATCAATTCCTGAAAGTGCTAAATAATATGCTCTCATATTTTCTTCTTGTGCAACGGACATCCTTAAATTGGATGAAAACAAAAAGTTTACACCGGTAATAATAATTATAGTGATTAAAAACAGCAATATGACAAATACCATGGCAGAGCCGGTTCGTTTATTATTAAATTTAATTATTCCTTTTGACATATTTACCAACTCCTGTTAATACTCATTCTGAGTGTAAGCGAAAAATCTCATTATTGAAAGTCTGAGATTCCTCGCTGACGCTCGGAATGACATATGTACTCTAAATTAATCCGTCCCCAGTGGGTCTAATCAATATCTGAATCTATCTTTTTATCGGCAAACCGATACCCTTTTTTAACAAAAACATCCTGATTGCTTCGCTCTTTTCCTTTGAAGTAAGGATGAACATATATCACTCTGCCATCCGGCAGGGTTCTGTCATGTCCGCGAACTCCCCATGCAGGAACACTATACCGACAGCCGGAGCCGGAGGCATCATACTTGATTGCATTGCCATCTCCGTCAATAGGAAATATCCTTTTGACTAAAACAATGCTGTCACCCTTTTTATACTCTTCGCTGTTGCCTGATATTGGTCCTCGCTGTTCTATTACCCTAATCTCTTCCGGTCTGTTATTCATTTTATATTGAATTCCGACCCAAAAATTCCCCAACCAGTACGATATCTTTGCAATATCATCATAGTTAAAATAAGCTAAAGCTTCTTCGTTGACGAGAACAGCACGAATATAAGCTTCTTCGTCCTCACCGATTTCAACAGCAGCAATTTCTATTTCCATGCCAAGGTCTTTATCCACAAGACAAACTGTAAAAGCACAATAAATCACTTGATTAATATATGTGAAAGCAGCGTACATACCATACGCTAATGCTTCAGAACGCAGACGATTAACATTGCTTAACAGCACCCCAATTTGTGTATCGGTATTTAAATTACCGAATATTTTCAATTCGAATTTATTTAACGCAACATGATGCTCGTAGAAATCGAACTGTCTCCCTATAAAGGAAATCTTGTCAGCACCGCCATCTGTAAGATCAAAGTAATCAACAGGCTTTGTAAAATCAATTCGACTCCCATTTATGGCAACTCTTGAGAAATCTATATTATCTCGTACACATAGATTCCAATACCATTCAAGGTCTTTCGATGAAGACGGCAACAAACTTGATTTAAAGTTCATTTCCTTATTACCTCCCAATTAATGATAGTCTAAAGTAATAATTGTGTAAGAACTAAGCAGCTTCCTGCTTAGTTCTGCCTGTTGTAATAAACAATACTAATTTGCTTTGTCGGGTAAATACCTACTGAGCCAATGAGAACCGTCCCCAGTGGACTCACAGTGGACTCATTCTTTTATTTCTTAACTACATAATCACTTGCACCTGTACTAGCTACAGCTTTAACTTCAGCTTCAACAGATCTGTCTGTCTTCACAGTTATTGTCACAGTTTGACCCTTATATCCAGTTGATTCCATAGTTAAATCTCCACTATTAATTAATTTTGCTGTTTCTAATATAGTAGGCGTAATTAAAGAAGTACTATCACTAGTTGGTGTAGCTATCTCCGCATGGTTAGCTAAATACATTGCAGCTGCATTTGCAGCTATAGCTACCTTTTCTTTATCATTTGCTTGTCTTGCTTGCTCTGTAAACCCTCCTAATCTAGGTATTGCTAAAGCTGCTAAAATACCCAAAATTGCAATAACTACCACTAATTCGATTAGTGTAAAGCCTTTTCTTTTCTTTGTAAATAATTTAATCATTTTCTCTTCCTCCATTTATCATTTTTTTGCTTAATATATAAAATTTTATTAAAGCCATTCATATAATTCGTGTACCTATGTCATTGAACTGTACTTGTCATATCGAACATTGGCAAGTACATTGATATAGCTATAAAACCAATTACTAAGCCCATAACTACTATCATCAAAGGCTCTATCATTGATGTGAGCTTTTGCATACTAGCTTCAACTTCATCATCGTAAAAGTCAGCAGTTTTGTAAAGCATATCATCCAAGGAGCCGGATTCTTCCCCTATTCTTATCATTGAATCGACCATGGGGGGAAATGCATCTACGTCCTTCACGGTTCGTGATAATGTGACTCCCTTTCGTATACTTTCTATGCCTATCAGCAATCTTTCTTCGATAACCGTATTGTTTACTACTCTTGAGACAACCTCCAATGCCTGTATTAGGGGTATGCCTGATGCCATCAGTGTTGAGAGTGTTCTTGTAAATCTTGATGTGACAAGCATAGTTGTGGTTCCCTTCACTATGGGAATTCTCAGCTTCATGCCGTCAAAAAACCTTGTACCTTCCTTTGTTTTCTTATAGGCCGATATTCCGAACACTATTGCCACAACCACGGCTATGTATATGTACCAGTATGTTTTTAAAGAATTGCTTAAATTAATCAGTGCCTGTGTAGGTCCGGGTAATGCAGTTCCACTATCATCAAACATAGACGTAAAGGTTGGCATTATAAACACCAACATAAAGATTACTACCACGACTGTTATAACAGCTAATACAGCCGGATATACCATTGCCGATTTCACCTTGTTTTCTATCTTGTTTTCCTTTTCAAAGTGCTCCGCCATTCTCAGCATTATGGTATCGAGGTTACCGCTTACTTCCCCCGCTTCAACCATGCTGACCAATATCATGGGGAATACATTGGTATGTTTTTTCATTGATTCGGACAGTGTCAAGCCCTTCTGTACGTCCTCGTATGTATCGGCTATGGCATTTTTGAAGGTTTTGTTTTCGGTTTGCACCACCAATATTTCCAAGCAGGGTACTATTCCCAACCCAGCGCTTATCATGGTATAAAACTGTCTGCAGAACAGCGCAAGGTCCTTCTTTTTTACCTTCTTTTTGAATAGTTCAATCTGGGCTTCGCTTTCCACGTCGCGCTCAATGGACAGTACAAGCTCTTTTCTTTCCTTGAGCATATTTATAAGACCGGATTCGTTGTCTCCCACGTATAAGCCTTCTGTCTCTCTGCCGTCGGGGGATATTGATTTATATTTGTACCTCATATAATCACCTACTGTCTATATTTTCTTCCTTACTTCATCTGCGTTGTATGCCTGGCTGATTGCCGTTTCCTTGGTGATTTCTCCGCGTTTGTATAAGTTTATTAATGAACTGTCCATAGTATGCATACCCAATGCCGCGCTTGTCTGGATTGATGTATCTATTTGATGATTTTTGCCTTCCCTTATTAAATTCCTTATGGCAGGGGTAGCTATCATTACCTCGTGTGCCGCAACTCTGCCCTTGCCAATTGCTCTCATCAGCAGCTGCTGTGATATAACGGCTTCGATAACCGATGACAGCTGCACCTTAATCTGCTGCTGCTGATAGGGAGGGAACACGTCTACTATCCTGTCTATAGTCTTTGCCGCGCCGTTTGTGTGGAGTGTGGATAATACCAAGTGACCGGTTTCCGCGGCGGTTATGGCTATTGAAATCGTTTCCAAATCCCTCATTTCTCCCACCAAAATAACATCCGGATCTTCTCTCAGGGCGCCTCTCAGTCCGTTGGAGAAGTTTTTGGTGTCGGGACCTATTTCCCTTTGATTTACTATTGATTTTTTATGTCTGTGAAGATACTCCAAGGGGTCTTCGAGGGTTATTATATGGCATCTTCTTTCTGAATTTATCTTGTTGATAATGGATGCCAAGGTTGTGGTTTTTCCGCTCCCCGTAGGACCTGTGACCAGTATCAGTCCTCTCGGCAATTTCGATAATTCATTGACGATGGGAGGAAGTCCCAATTCGTCTATTAAGGGAATTTCCAATGGAATTATTCTCAGAACCATGGCATAGCTTCCTCTTTGCATAAAAGCATTTACCCTGAATCTGCCTACCTTATGTATGGAATAGGAAAAGTCGATTTCTCCGTCTTCCTCTAATTTTTTTAATCTTGTTTCATCCAATGCCTGTTTTACCAAGTACAAAGTGTCTTCCGGCGTCAATCTTTTTTCCGCCAATGAAACCAATGCGCCGTCTATTCGATAGGTAGGCGGTATTCCCACGGTTAAATGGATATCCGATGCGTTTTTTTCAACTCCGATACTCAACAATTCGATTAAATCCATATGTCCCCCTTATCCCTTTTATATTTATGAAATTCTTCACCTGCGGTTCAGAATGACACGCTGCTTTGCAGCTTATTAATAGCAATGATACTTTCGTGCGTTTATCCCAATGTATAGCCTGCTCTCATTACCTCTTCGTATGAAGTTTCTCCCCTCAGGGCTAAGTCCGCCGCCGACTGAAGCAGGGTAGTCATGCCGTCTTCCAAAGCTCTGCTTCTTATTTCGTCCGTGATTGCACCCTTGTTTATAAGTCTTCTTATATTTTCATTTACAAGCATTACCTCGTGAACCGCCGCTCTTCCTCTGTATCCGTTATTGCAGGAATTACATCCTACAGGCTTATAAAGCGTCACATCCTTATCCCCGTTTATACCGAGTATTTTCTTTTCGGAATAGCTTGCTTCATATTTTTGTTTGCATTTGGGACACAAGAGCTTTACCAATCTCTGGGATATAATCCCTATTACTGCGGAGGATACCAGGTACGGCTCCAATCCCATGTCTATAAGTCTCGCCACCGTTGAGGGGCTGTCATTCGTATGTAATGTGGACAGTACCAAGTGCCCTGTAATAGCCGCTCTTACGGCAATTTCCGCCGTTTCGGAATCCCTTATTTCTCCTATCATTATGGTATCCGGGTCCTGCCTCAGGATTGACCTTAATCCGGAAGCAAATGTAAGTCCCGCCTTTGTATTTACCTGTATCTGATTTATGCCCTTCAATTTGTATTCAACCGGGTCTTCCACTGTGATTACGTTTTTAGTCTGAACATTCAGCTCTCTTAAGACCGTATAAAGGGTGGTGGTTTTACCGCTTCCCGTAGGTCCTGTAACCAAGAGCATCCCGTAGGGCTGTGCTATCATTTTATTTAATTTGTCCAAGTTCTCCTTGCTGAAGCCCAAGCCTTCCTTGGTAAAGTTGAAATTGCTCTTATCTAATATTCTGATTACTATTTTTTCACCGTAAACCGTTGGCAGTGTGGATATTCTCAGGTCAATCTCGTTGTCGTTGAATTTCATCTCGACTCTGCCGTCCTGAGGTATTCTTTTTTCCGCTATATCCATTCTGCCTATAATTTTTATCCTTGTTGTTATTGCCGACAGATTTGATTTTGGCAATGTCATTATTTCTTTTAAATCACCGTCTATACGGAATCTTACCCTGATGTCGTTGTGGCTTGGTTCTATGTGAATGTCGGAGGCATTGCCTCTCATTGCCTGCTCGATTATGGAGTTTATCAGCTTAACTATTGGCGCGGTTGCAACTTCTAACATTTCTTCCTGAAAGTCCGAATCCTCTTCTTCGGTACTGAATACATCAGAAAATTCGTTCAGCGTCTTTTGAGTCATTACTGTGCTGTAGTATTTTTCTATTACTTTGTCTAAATCCGCATTAGTGGCAAGGCAGGGTATTACGTCCATTTTCGTATATAGTGTTATATCCTCTATGGCAAAAAAGTTCAGGGGGTTTGCCATTGCAACCACTAAGTTGTCGTCTTTTTCATCTATTGCTATTACCTTGTATTTTTTTACAATGTTCTCGGGTATCAACGTAACTACATTTGTGTTTATTTCAAATTTGCTTAAATCAACTTTGGGAAATCCATATTGATGTTCTAATATTTCCACAATCTCCTCTAATTTCAGCCATCCTTTGTCGGCTATTACCTCTCCCAACTTCATTTCGGATGTCTTTTGTTCTTCCAATGCCTCGTTTAACTGCTCTTTTGTAATTTTACCGGCATATAACAACATGTCGCCTAATTTTAAGTTTGATTTTTGCAATTATCTACCCTCATGTTTATATATTCAACTGTATAATTTATAATGCTTTAATTATTGCTGCGTAACAGCGTGTCATTCTGAACCGGTGGTGAAGAATCTCCTGCCTTAAGAGATGGAATTCTTCGGCTGCGCCTCAGCATGACTGCTGATTACAATATATTACATTAATGCTATTTTTGTCAATTAATTTGTTTAAATATGTACGTTATTGTCGTAATTATTTCTGCATGCCTAATTATATAGAATTATAATTACATTTCTATTCTTTATGAATTATATTTTCATTATATTTCAATTACATTTTGATTACATTTACGCCCGAAAAAGGCTTTTTGTATAATGCAAAAAAATCCGCAATTCCTGCGGATTTTTTTGCGGAAGAGGTTGCTCGGCACACAACATTTCAAGTACCTCCTCCAGCAAGCTCGTATCGTAACCACGCTTCTTTACAAGTTTATAGTCTTTTTTGAACCTTGTAGAATAATTAATCGTCAGCATCTAAGTCCTCCATGAGATCCTTAACGCTGTTAAAGGGCCCTTTTAGATTGCGCCTTAACCTCACATCCTCTATTGCCGCAATTGTTTCTGCATTAGGCGTATCTAAACGCAACTCGAACGGAATACCGTTCGAACGTACGGTTTGGCGCAAAAAAACGGTAAGTGCAGTGGACATATTCAATCCCAGCTCATTAAAAATATCCTCTGCTTGTTTTTTTAAATCCTCATCAATTCTAATGTTCAAATTTGTAGTTGCCATTATCAATCAACTCCTTTATCAATAGTATATCCAGATTTTACAAAATTGTCAACACGTTTTATGGTAGTTGTCATTACTTTGTGATTGCATAAAGCGGTTTGCATTAATCTTTTCCTTGTTTCTGAAACGCTGATGGTTTCTTCACCGTTTATTCGCTCATACTCTGCCTGTAATACCTTTGCACGAAGTTGTAAAATCTGCTCTCTTTTTTTCGAAAGCATCTATACTCATAAGAACCAAATCTCCTTTGGCAATTTCAATTCCCAGTGTCTGAACCCTTTCACCTTTCATTGCCGCCTACCGGCGAAAAGTGTCCCAATCGTATGCCCCTTGATAATTTCATACAGGGCAGATGGATTTTTGCCGTTTGTAATAATCGTATCAATACCCTGTGCGGTTGCTAAACTTGCAGCCTGCAGCTTTGTTTTCATGCCGCCTGTTCCTCGCCGGGAACCTGCTCCCCCGGCTAAAGATTGCACGCTCTCGTCTATCACGCTGATACGCTCAATCAATTTAGCATTGGGATGCAGGCGGGGATCGCTGTCATAGAAACCATCAATATCAGATAAAATCACCAGCTTTTGAGCTCGGCACAATACAGCGACAACAGCGGACAGCATGTCGTTATCTCCAAACAGCCTGTCCCCGGATTCTATTTCCGTGTAGCTCACAGAATCATTTTCATTTACAATCGGGATAATTCCCATTTCCAGCAAAGTGTCAAAAGTGTTTGTCAGATTTTCTTTCTTTTCCTCAATCTCAATATCATCGGCATTTAACAGGATTTGTGCGATAGTCTTGTCATAATCGTTAAAAAACTTATCATACAAAAACATAATGCTGCATTGTCCGACTGCCGCCGCAGCTTGTTTGAGCCGCATGGAGGCAGGCCTGGATTTCATTTGCAATTTATTTGCTCCTACGGCAATCGCCCCGGATGATACTAAAATAATCTCATACCCCATGTTATGAACATCGGACAGGACACATGCCAAGCGGTCAAAAGAACGCAGATCATTCTGTCCTATTTCATTCGTCAGGGTTGAAGTGCCGACTTTTACGACAATTCGATTTTGATACAATCCCATATACACCTCTTTAATCGTCAATTTTTCTTTCATCTGAAAAGCTTTATAAGATCGGAGCGTTCAAGGAGCTTTTCTGCTTCCTTAAATTTAAAATTATCCACCAACTTACGTATCCCCGTCCCCTTGTCATCCCAAAATACCTTTAGTTTTTTACGGTAATAATTTATATACATAGGAGCCCTTGCGCTCCATACCAACGTACACATTGCTTATGGGAAAATTGTTTCTGCATTCACTCAATACTGCGTCCAAAGTTCTGCTGTCATTTGCTCTTATGCATATGTCACACTCGTTCTTTATGCTGAAAGGTGTTTGAATTAATTTTATATTTTTAAGCCCGTACCCCTGAAGCCTGCTGAATGCTGCAACAGCGTAATTCCCATGCTGAAAGGTAATAATATATACTTCCATAATATCCTCCTATACAGGGACATACATTTATGAAAGTGTGTCCCTTTTCCTATATTATCCTCTTATTATTTTATTAACATAGGCAAAGAAGGTTACATAGTCTAATTTAAATACTTGTGCTCCTCATCATTATCATAGATGTTTAATTCATCCTTTAAAAATTCCAAATTTGATTCATAATCCTCTTCGGAAATTTGATTGTTGAACAACAATGCATCCAACTTGTTTTTTCCGTCTTCAAATAAAAATATTTCCTTGCAAGGCCATACTATATTTTTTTTCCTTTCACCCTTTGACTTTAAAACAGAAATATTTATTTCATTTTCCTGCAACTCAACTATTGTACCCGTCAAATAAAATTTTTTTACATTAATAAGGTTGTTTTCAAATAAGCTCCTTATTTTTTTTATAAATACATAATGCTCTTTTTTTATTTCGTAGGACACATCTTCATTTAACATATCATCTTCTAAATCAGTGTTGTAAAATTCCACATGAATGTCGTACATTAAATCCTTGTCTAATTCATTGAAGTTAATTTTATCGCTTATACTATTTTCAATATTTGTATCGGTAATTTTTCCAAACAGCCTGTACATCTTGTCCCCCCTTACTGTCTCAAATATTCCAAGAATTTTTTAATTTTACTTTCATAGCCCGACTCCTTAGGCTCATAAAATTTTGTTTTAATATCCGGCATATACTGCTGTTTTACATAAAACTTGTCATAATCATGGGGATACTTATAGTTTGCTCCCCTGTTGAGATTTTCGGCGCCCTTGTAGCTCTTATCCTTTAAATGCAGGGGTACCTCGTGTGACTCGTTTTCCACAGCCTTCATTGCTTTGTCAATTGCAATTATGGCGGAATTGCTTTTTGGTGCGCATGCCACATAAATTGCAGCCTGAGCAAGTATTATTCTTCCTTCGGGAAGACCGATTATTTCAACAGCCTTGAATGCATTTACGGCAACCTCCAATGCTCTCGGGTCTGCATTGCCCACATCCTCCGAGGCACAGATAATAATTCTTCTCCCTATAAATTTAGGGTCTTCTCCAGCCTTTATCATCTTTGCAAGCCAATACACCGCAGCATCAGGGTCTGAGCCCCTCATGCTTTTTATAAAAGCCGATATTGTATCATAATGGTTGTCTCCGGTTTTGTCGTAGTCGAGCTTTTTTCTTTGAATGCATTCGGATGCAATGTCTATATTTATTTTAACTATTCCGTCAATTTCCTCCGTTGTTTCCACGCCAAGCTCCAAAGCATTAAGAGCGCTTCTGATATCACCGTTTGAATACTCGGCAATATGATTTAAAGCGTCCTCGTCAATTTCCACTTTCCTGCCGCCATACCCTCTTTTGTCCGTGAAAGCTTTTATGATAACACTCTTAATATCCTCAATATCGATATTTTTAAATTCAAATATCAAGGAGCGTGAAATCAGGGCGGAGTTAACTTCAAAATACGGATTTTCCGTAGTTGCTCCGATTAATATTATTGTACCATTTTCCACATAAGGAAGCAAGGCATCCTGCTGAGCTTTATTGAAACGATGAATTTCATCTATGAAAAGAATCGTTCTTTTATTGTAAATGGAAAGCTCGTCAACAGCATAGCTTACTTTTTCCTTTATATCCTTTATGCCGCTTGTAACGGCATTAAGTGTGGTAAAATTATTGTTTGTGGTATTTGCAATAATTTTAGCAAGGGTTGTCTTGCCCGTTCCCGGAGGTCCGTAAAAAATAGCGGACGTGAGCTTATCCGACTCAATAGCTCTGTTTAATATCTTTCCCTTGCCCACTATGTGCTTTTGCCCTACAAAGTCACTGAGTGTAACAGGTCTCATACGCTCCGCAAGGGGACCTTGTTTTTTTATGGAATTTTGGTATTGCATTTCAAAAATATTCATAATATCACAACTTTTTGCCTACCGTAAATTTTAATACATTTTTTTCCATCTCCCTTTTATCGTAAGCCTTTAAAAGGAAAAATGAAATTATCAATGAAAACAATGAAGCAACTGCCGAAATTATATCCTTATTTGGTCCGTTTAGCAACAGTTGAAAAACCATAACAGTAATTATCATCAATAAAAATGGCAGACCGTAAAGAACTAGAATATGCTTAAGCATCACTTCATTCTCCGCCTTTATTTCAACATAATCTCCAACATTAATATCATCATTTGTATCTATATCAGTTTCCACGATAACACTGTTGACCTTGCAGGCTGAGCTGCAGCTTTTGCAGTTATCACCGCATGCCGAAACCCGTTTAACGGAAATAACAGCCTTATTTCCGTCTATTTTTTCTATCCTTCCCACATTATCCATTAGTATCTCCCTTTCCTCTATGTGATGATTTCGATCACTCTTATTCACTCAGAGTGATTTTCAGCTCATCAAGCTGTTTTGTGTCTACTCGGCTGGGAGCTTCAGTCATAAGGCATGACGCACTCTGTGTTTTTGGAAATGCTATTACATCCTTTATGCTGTCACTTCCCGTAAGAAGCATCATAAAACGGTCTAATCCATATGCAATTCCACCATGGGGGGGAACTCCGTACTTAAATGCTTCCAATAAATAACCGAATTTATCATGAGCTTCTTCATCGGTAAAGCCCAAGGCTCTGAACATTCTGTTTTGCAGCTCTCTGTTTGTGATACGTATGCTTCCGCCGCCTATTTCATCTCCGTTTATTACGATGTCATATGCTTTCGCCCTTACTTCTCCCGGATTAGATTCCAATTTGTCTATATCTTCGTCAACCGGCGACGTAAACGGATGGTGCTTTGCCACATATCTACCCTCTTCCTCACTGTATTCAAACAATGGAAATTCGGTAATCCATACCAATTCAAATTTATCCTTGTCAATCAGATTTCTTTCCCTTGCTATTTCGATTCTCAAGGCGCTGAGTGCCGTATTAACGGCGGATTCATTATCCGCAACAATGAATACTATGTCTTTTTCCTTTATTTCCAAAAGGGATATCAATTCATCTATTTCATCTTCACTTAAAAATTTCGCAATAGGTGAATCGAATGTATTGTTTTCATATTTAAACCATGCCAACGCTTTAGCCCCGTGAGTTTTCACAAATTTCTCAAGCTTGGAAATTCCCTTCTTGGAATAATCCTCGGATGCACCGTCTATTTTAATGCATTTAATAAGTCCTCCGCTGTCATAGGCAGCTTTAAATGCATTAAACCCTGAATTATTAAATATATGGGTAATATTTCTAAGTTCATATCCGAAGCGAAGGTCCGGTTTATCACATCCGTACTTATCCATAGCTTCATTATATGACATGCGTCTTAACGGAAGCTTAATATCGATATTTTTTACTTCCTTGAATATTTTTTGTATAAGCTTTTCATTTATTGACATTACGTCTTCTGCATCAACAAAGGACATTTCAATGTCAACCTGTGTAAATTCAGGCTGGCGGTTAGCTCTTAAATCCTCATCCCTGAAGCATCTCACTATCTGGAAATACCTGTTCATTCCCGAAACCATCAAAAGCTGCTTGTAAAGCTGCGGCGACTGGGGCAGCGCATAGAAGTTTCCGGGAGAAACCCTGCTTGGCACCAAGTAGTCCCTTGCTCCTTCAGGTGTGGGCTTTGCCAAAAATGGCGTTTCAATTTCATTGAAGCCGTTTTCGTACAAAAAGTCTCTTATAATTTTCGATGTCTTGCTTCTCAATAAAAGATTATTCTGCATAAATGGTTTTCTCAAGTCAAGATATCTGTATTTTAAACGCATTTGCTCGGAAACATCATCATTGTCCTTTATATAAATGGGAGGAGTATCCGCAGTATCTAAAATTATAAGCTCCTGTGCATACACCTCGATATCTCCCGTAGCCATCTCGGAATTTTTGGATTGTCTTTCGTAGACCTTTCCTTTTATTGCAATTACATATTCGCTTCTTAGTGCTTCAGCCTTTTCAAAGGCTTCCTTATTTACGTCCGTATCAAATACAATTTGTATTATGCCTGTAATATCTCTTAAATCGGCAAAAATAAGCCCGCCTAAGCTTCTTCTTTTTTGTACCCATCCCATAAGCACAACTTCCCTGCCGATGTGCTCTTTGTTAAGCTCTCCGCACATGTTTGTTCTTCTCAGTGTTCCCATTGCTTCCATAGCATCCTCCGATTAATATTTATAATTAAAAACAAAAAACCCGTCCCATGACT
>ENA-UOOK01002523-UOOK01002523.1-fermentation-metagenome-genome-assembly--contig:-NODE-2523-length-22337-cov-30.164438_pt1 | contig 22337 bp, 21 predicted proteins | sample MGYA00245777_ERZ724023 | MGnify/ENA primary metagenome ERZ724023 (study PRJEB28704, sample SAMN03018312) | fermentation metagenome | biome: anthropogenic terrestrial biome; feature: soil...
AAACACGATACCGAGGTTTGCAAAAACAAATTCAAAAATTGAATATGATGTTTGCCCTGCAGATCAAATTGAGGAAAGAGCAACGAGCTATTTTTTATCAACACAGAATCGCACCGGCATCTTCGCTGTTATGCTGTGTTGCCCTAGTTTTATGATGAGTGTACTTGGGCTCACTTCACCGCTGAAGGCAGCTTTAACTGTTATGGCAATTGGTGCCGGAACAATAACGGTTTCTCATGCAAATGGCAGTTACTTCTGGGTGGTGACGAATTTTGGCCGCTTAAAACCAGAGCAAGGCTATAAAACGCAGACTATGTGTACATTGATAAGGGGTGTAACCGGGATAGTGTTTATCATGTTACTGTCACTTTTTGTGAAATAGTGCATTGATCGCTTGTGTGTTCGATTTTTAGTGGATAAGAGGTTCACATATTATTAAAATTTATTATTATTCCCGATTCTTTTAAAGGGACAATGTCTTCCGGAGAAGTCTGCAGTATCATGGAAGATTCCATCCGGCCCTATTTTCCGGAAGCAGAGATCATAAGCATCCCGGTCGCAGACGGCGGCGAAGGGAGCGTTGACTCCTTCCTCGCAGCAGTAGGCGGAAAAAAATCTGGGTGGACGTGAAAGGGCCCCATTCTGAAACGGTAAAGGGATTTTACGGCCGGCTTCCCGACGGGACTGCAGTGGTAGAAATGGCTGCCGCGGCCGGCCTTCCGCTTGCCGGGAACAACAAGCATGTCGAAACGGCAACCACCTATGGCGTCGGCCAGCTCATTCTGCATGCTGTGAAATCGGGGTACAGGAAAGTCATCCTCGGCCTTGGCGGAAGCGCAACCAACGACGGCGGCGCTGGCGCTGCATCGGCTTTGGGCATACGGTTTCAGGATACCGATGGAAAAACATTCATACCGGTCGGATGCAACCTTTCCGAGATTGCCTCCATCGATTTCAGCAGTCGGATTCCCGAACTTGCTGGTACTGAATTTGTCATCATGTGCGATATCGACAATCCGCTCTGCGGGTCGCAGGGAGCTGCAGCAGTGTTTGGCCCGCAAAAAGGTGCGGATGCAGAAATGGTGAAAAAACTGGACCGGAATCTCGCATGCTTTGCTGATGTTATAGAGAAAGAAACCGGAAAAGATATACGGAATCTGCCGGGTTCCGGAGCAGCCGGTGGAATGGGAGGCGGAATGGCTGCTTTTTTTGGCGGCCGTCTGCAGATGGGCATAGAAACAGTCCTCGATGTGGTGCATTTCGACCAGTTGCTTTGCCATACTGATATCGTGTTCAGCGGAGAAGGCAAACTGGATGCTCAATCACTGCGCGGCAAAGTGATCATTGGGGTCGCCCGCCGCACCAAACAAGCACAGATACCGCTGATTGCCGTTGTTGGTGATATTGGTGACCATACAAATAAAGTGTATCAAGAAGGAGTGACAGCCGTTTTCAGCACAAACCGAAAAGCAGTGTCCTTTCCAGAAGCTCAAAAGACATGCAGAAGCGACCTTGCCCATACGATGGATAACATCATGCGTCTGCTGTCGAGGATGAAACCGCCCAAGCCATGAATCACATCCGGATGAGTCCTGAATCAGCGCTTCTGCCTTCCGACGAACACTGCTCCAGGCATCCCGATATTCTTCTTACAGGATAAAACCCGAAATGGAGGCGCAGATGTGCTTAATATCTACCTTGGATTTAAAATCAAATTGCAAATGGGCACCATTGCTAAAGGCTAAAATCAGTTCACTGTCGATATCCAGCACTCCTGCCGTTTCAATCCCATAATACTGGATTTTCGAGTAGGGATAAGAGAAATAAGAAACTTTCTTGCCGGTAATGCCCTGTACATTCACGACAAACACACGTTTATTGGTAAATACAACTTGGTCTCTGACACTTTGGAAAAACTGGACGACTTCTTCCCCAGGAACGAAAAGGCCTATCACTTCCGAGCGGACAGATGAATTTGGAATTTCCTTCAAATTCATCAAATTTGCGTCCCCAATAATCCCTGTAGATATATTTGCCATACCATGATCTCCTTTACCTTTAATAGGATACAAGATAGCTGCTCTGTCTGCTCTCTTATGTTATGGCAGCCTTACCGCAAAGTCAACGACTGGCAGGAAAAAATTCTGCCAGTCGCGTTGTCTTTCAGAAGGAAAACAGGGATGCTTGAAATCCTTTACGAAATGGACCGAGCTCGAAAAATTATTCCATCCATGGCACTGATTGCCTGCCCCGTGCGGCCAGTGGCCAAACGCCGTCATTTGTGAAGACAACCACTGTCGCCTTCGGAGCCCTTCGTGCCATCCAGCAGCAGGGATTAAATATTCCGCGTGACATCGGCCTCATCTGCTTTGACAATTACCCTTTGTCTGAAATTATGGATCCAATGCCGACCGTCGTAGACATCAATGTGCATGACATGGGCATCCAGGCGGCAACGCTGCTTCTGCGGAAAATCCGCCATCCCGAACTGCAGGTGCAGGCATTCACGACGATGCCTGTCTTAAAAGTCCGGACGACCACGGCGTCATCCGGAAACGGAAGCCTCGAAAAGGAACTCATGCCAGCGGGTAAAAGATAAAAATCCGGTTAACCATTCAAACGGTTCGCCTGACACTGTCAAACCGATACTGAATTTTCCCGTTCTCCTGCATTTCTGCGTCTCTCACCCGTTCATGGCTGGCCTACTTTTATTGGAATTTCATTGCCACAGCCACTTGCAAGGCAGTCATCTGGTCATGGCTGATAACCTGATATACATTTGCGCCTCTCTGCCAAATAGCATCTACCTCATTGCTGCGGGTATAGAGACAAATATCATCACCCCAACATTCTTGGGAGCCGGCAGCATATGGCTGTTCAAATAGGTGACGACGTCTTTGGTAAGCTGCATACTGTTGGGAAATTTCTTGCTCTGATAGTCTGGGTCGTTCGTAGCATGAACACATAAGCACCAACGGCCTTCATTCCAAGTCAATGTAGTCTGGTTCATGCCCGCTTCCTGAAGGGCCTTGATTCCATGGCCTAAATCCACAATATGATCTCCATATTTTGCAGGATCCAGATCGATGATTGTATAATTCGAAAGTATCCCCCTGTTTTTCGCGCATCTTTCTGTTCGGTTCCCTTGACCTGCGCAATCGGCATTCCGGCTGAAGCAGTTGTGGAATCTAATTTTGCCGGCTGTTTCATCTCAAAGGAATCCACTTCGTAGCTCTTGACCGCCGAAAAGGTCTTGACTGTGAGAGTATAGCCAGCATCGACCGGAATCTTCGTATGCAGCGCAGAACGCACCTGGTTGAAAAATTTCTGCTCCGGCGCGCTGTGCTGCTGGCCTATGATTCTGCAGTCTGCGTCTGGTTTGATGCAGACGTCTGGGTAGTGCTTGAGTAAGGGGCTGCCTACAGCTGCGAGGAAGATGACTGCTCCTGCACAGTCTGAGAGAAATCAGGTTTGCTGCTGTTCTTTTTCGGCGTGCCAAGTCCAAATACGCATCCTGTCAGCAGAAGCGCCAGCATCAGCACAGAGTGATCACCCATGCCGATTTCTTCTTGTATTTCATAATGCTTACCAGCCTTTCTTTCAATTCAGCCTTGCCTTCACTCAAAGTGGTTGCTGGAATACCAGCCGGATATTTCTTGGTTGCTGAAAATGTCAGCATGGTGTTTCCATATTGTCTTTTCTCCGCTGCCGATATACTGCTGATGATGGCTTCATCGCAGGAAAGCTCGCACGCTCTGCCCACTTCCCAGCGGATGCACACCATAAGCAGATTAAACCAGTGCAGCGAGGTTGCCACCACAACAAACCATTTATAAAATATATCTTTCCGCCTGTAATGTGTGAGTTCATGGCGCAGGATATCGTTCAGTTCCTTCTCCATCGCATTTTTTACATAAGCGAACCGCTGAAGTACAACAGTCGGATGAACGATGCCCATGAGCACCGGAGTCGTGACGCTGCTGCTGCAGATCAGTTTGACCCGGCTGCCGCCGCGTCAGGCTGCGGAATGAGGGCAGGGATATCCATCCTGTTGATGGGGGAAGCAGCCTGAATCACAAGGCGCAGCAGCACCACCAGCCAGACGTAATAGGCAAATGTTTTGTACACCCAGTTTTTCAGAATTGGTTTCCCTTTATGATTTTCTATTGGCAATATTTCTTTTGATTTTTGCTGTTTCGACATTTTTGTGCTTTTTTTACATTTTGAAGGACTCTGCCGCCTGTCTGAACAAAAATCAGGTGATTCCCTGTGCATCCGCATTTTCCCTGAAAGCGCCAGATCTTTCCTTGACTATCTTCCAAAATGGGGTATAACGGCTTTGTAAGGCACAAAAGGTGCAATGCAGGAACAGGCGCTCCTAACACCTGCCCCCTGTATACGGAGAGAAAGCTCCATACACAACCGAATCTTCGGCACATTGCGGTTATTATTATACCGCCTGTTCTTCTTTTTGTACAGGTGTATCAGGAAAGTTCCGCGTTGTGCTTCGGAGCGCCGGGTACGGATTTTCATCCACGCCCGGCGTTTTTGTGCCCTGCTGGCACCCGCCCTGCCGTCATTGCCCCATTCCCTTATCTGCTGCTTTTCCTTCTATCAAGGGAAAAAGTTATGCTGCCTATACCCTCCCTTAGCTGGTTTCTGCACTGTATGCTGCTTCCCTGACACTCCGATTAACGCAGGCGCAGAAAACTTGTCTTGACCGTTTGGGTGCCATTCTGATTAACAAAAAGCAGACTGTCAGGCGAGAATCGCGTAACTTATTATTACTGTTTTATAAATAAGTAATATGATATGGAAAGTATCTTAAAACAAAATTTACGCCGATTTTACTAAATTACCCGATAAAATCTGAAAATTTTGGGCAGATATAAAAGACTGCATAGTTCTACTTGGGCAATATACTATAAAATGCTAGATATTTATATGAAATTTTGATTATATTGTTGACATCTCAGAATATCAGTGCTAAGATACTTTTAGTTAAATATTTTATAAAACTATATGTGTTTAAAATCGCATATCGTTCTTTATATTAGGATGTTGATTCACGAAAATTGGAAAATTGGCGCTTCAATCTTCACAAGTACCATACTGTTAGAAAGGAGTTGATAACTGTTAAACAAAAGTTCCATTTCTCAAGCAGTCCAAAGTAAAAATCCAATCATCTGAAAAGGGAAGGATTCGAAATGAAAAAAAACAATCGAAAATTATGTGCTATTTTAATTTCTGCTTTGACAATCGTTTCCACAATAACTGGCTGCGCATCGTCGACCAAACAAGCCTCTTCCACAGGAACTGCATCCGACGCTTCCGCAACATCGAAAGTCTCTGCCTCAAATAAAAAGCTGAAACTTGGATTTAACAACTTTTTAAAAGGCAACTATTCCCTTGACATTTTGGAAAAGAATTTCCGGTCTGCTGCCAGTGCATTGAACTGTGACGCTATGGTTACCAACGATCAAGGCAAAGTTGAGACAACCGTGCAAGATGTTGACAGCATGATTTCGGCTAAGGTTGATGGAATTGTATTTTTTGGAATTTCCGACACATTGTTTCCTATTGTTTCGCGTAAATGTGAAGCCGCTAAGATTCCTTTTGTATGCTATGACCACATTCCATCGGATAAGACTCTTGAGGTTTTACGGAAAAATCCATATTTTGCCGGTGTAGTCGGTGAGCATGACTATGATGCAGGATTTCCAATCGGAAAGTACGCTGCTGAGCAGGGAACAAAAAAGGCAATTCTGATTACAGGGAAAAATACTGATACTACGCACTCGCCACGCGTAAAAGGATTCACCGATGCATTTACAAAAAATGGAGGAAAAGTTCTTGACGTTGGTTGGGGATGCAATACGCTTTCTGATGCACTTTCCAAAACAGACAATTTGTTGACAGCCCATCCGGATGTTGACTGCATTTATGCAACAGGCGGAGATTTTGGCAGCGGTGCTTTACAGGCCTTAGCAAAGCATCCCTCTGTAAAAGCTAAAATGTTTGTCACAGACCTTGATCCTGACATTCTGATTGGTTTGAGCAAGCATATTATTTCAGCTGCGAACGGCGCGCACTGGGTTAATGCAAGTTTTGCTACTGCGCTGCTGGTAAATCGCTTGGTCGGCAACAATCTGCGCGACGGCAACGCGGCGCCTACACTTACCGTGCCTGTTTTAACCTTGCCGAACTCCCAGGAATCGCTTTACGACAAATTCTGGCTGCACAATGATCCATTCTCTGCAAAAGAAATCCAGCAGTTGGTTAAAACTTATAATTCTGGTGCAAGCTTGAAAACATTCCGGGATACCTTACGTGGCTATTCCATAGAGTCCAGATTAAAAGAAAAGGAAAAGGAAGGCCTTGTAACAAAAGATGAACTGACTAAAGCTGGAATTAAAGGTTAAAGCTTAACACACTTGACAATGTAACATAAACCTTTCACCTGTTACAGTGGTTCTTACTATCTGTAACAGATGTTTCTTAGCTAATGAGCAGCTATTTGGAGGAATTTTGTTGTGAAATCTGTTGCTGAGCAACACCAAAAGATGCAAAAAGGCACCAAGAGTAAAATTTTAACTCTGGTATTAATCTTGATCGCCTTTCTAATTTGTAACTTATTCGCACACGGACGTTTTTTAACGGGGAATAATCTTCTTTCTATTTTGACACATGCAGTGGTGCCATCCTTTATCGCATGGGGATTTTGCTTCATCTACACGACAGGCATCATGGACCTTTCTGTAGGGGCTATCGTAATTCTAGCCAGCATTGTCGGTGGTATTTTAGCGTTTCCGCTTGGATACTTCGGGTTGATAATTGGAGCAGTTATAACCGCAGTTGTGCTGGAACTGGTCAACTTAAGCCTGATTATTAAATTAAAGGTTCCATCTTGGGTCTTTGGTCTTGGTGCTGCAATGGTCTATGAAGCAATTGGTACATATTACGAAACCTTTGAAATTGATCAAGGCAAGCAAGTCGTTTCCCTCGGCAACACAGCCAGGAAATTGGGAAGCGCACCATGGAACATCATTGTTTTGTGTATTGGTATAGTCATTAGTTATATTATTTTCAATCGCACTACCATTGGTTTTGACATCCGGGCAATCGGAAGCAATCATTCCGTGGCTTCCATGATGGGCGTTAAAAGCAAAAAAGCAATTCTGTTCGGCGGGTTCATTGGCAGTTGCTTTATTGGAGTTGCAAGTGCCATAAATGAAAGCTATGCCGGTCGAGTGATGCCGGTCACTGGTTTAAACAGCGTGGCGCTGGTTTTTATTCCGCTCGCCGTCTACCTCCTGGCACAGGCTTTTGAGCGTATTTTTAACCTAACCATTTCCGTTGTTATTAGCGCTATCATCATTGAATCCCTGTTTAACATTTTAACTATTTTCGGAGTCCCTTCCGGCACATGGCAAGATGTCGCGCTCGGTACAGTGATAATCGTATGCGGCATCCTCGCTCAGAAAAATGAAAAGGGGATTGTGAAATAATGAATGAAGTGAAAGATTACATTTTTACCTGCGACAAAATGAACAAATCATTTGGCTCAACACACGCTAATAATAATATCTCCATCTCAATCAAGGAAGGAGAAGTCCGCGGGTTAATCGGTGAAAATGGATCCGGAAAATCGACTTTGATCTCCATGATTGCGGGAATGCAGAGCAGTGACTCAGGCTCTATGAGCCTCAATGGAGAACCTTACCAGCCTCATAATTCGCAGGAAGCAAACCAAAAACATATTGGAACCGTTGTACAGGAATTAGGGCTTGTTGACGGGCTGCCAGTTGGTGCAAATATCTTTCTTGGAAGAATGAACCAATTCACTAAAAATGGCATTGTGGATCTTTCCTCCTTAAATCAAGAGGGCAGCAAGTTGTTCGATCAATGGGGATTTCAGCCGATTTCAATGAATATTTTGGCCGGAACACTTTCTGTAGAACAAAAAAAGATTGTAGAACTGATTCGTGCCTTATCTGTTACTCCAAATCTCTTAATCTTAGATGAAATAACAGCAGCACTTTCACTGAACAACCGCAAAAGGCTCTACAGCATTATTGAAAAACTCAAAGGAGCCGGAAATTCAATTTTAATTGTTACCCATGACCTGGAAGAAATGCTATCCATTGCTGACAGCGTTACCATTATGCGCGATGGCACCCTTGTAACAACAAAGCCAAGCAGCGAACTCACAGTAGACAGTTTAAAGCAGCTCATGGTCGGGCGGGAAATTAATGGTTCCTATTACCGTGCAGACCAAAAAGAATCTTATAAGGACCGTGTTGTTCTGAGAGGCGAGCATCTTTCTGCTGAAAGATTCAATGACATTTCTTTCCAGCTGCACGAAGGAGAGATTTTAGGCTTCTGCGGCCTGAGCGATGCGGGAATTCATGAGTTAGGCGAAGCGCTGTTTGGTATACGCAAGTTAACAAGCGGCCAAATTCAAGTAGGTGATTCCTTAAATACAGTTGTGAACTCCACAAAAAGTGCCATAAAAAATGGAATTGGTTATGTTCCAAAAGACCGTGATAAACAGGCACTGATGGTAGATGACAGCATCGAAAATAATATTTGTCTGCCATCTACCAATGAAATTCAGGGTACTCTCGGAATGATTCTTCCCCGCCGGAGAAAAGAAATCAGTGAAAAGGCCATCAAAAATTTTGATATTAAAACACAAGGTAGAAATCAAATTGTCCGCAGCCTAAGCGGAGGGAATCGGCAAAAAGTGAATTTAGCCCGATGGGTAAAGGATAAAACAAAAATTTTAATTCTAGACTGTCCAACCCGAGGTGTCGATGTAGGAGTGAAATCTTATATTTACAATGCCATGAATCAAGCAAAAAGTGATGGAATTTCCATGATTGTAATTTCTGACGAACTTCCTGAACTCATTGGTATGTGTGATACGATTTTGGTCATGAAAAACAAGAAGCTGGTTCTGTCAAAGAAGCGCAGTGAAGGTTTGACAGAAGAATCCTTGATAGAGGTGATGCTGTAATGAAAAAGAATGTATTTCAGCGAGCAGAATATATCCTTCCGTTTGCCGGATTGCTTGTTATTGTTATTGCTTTTAGCATCACCACAAGGGGAACGCTGTGGACTTCTGATAATCTGCTGGCTATTTTAAGCACCATTATCCCACTCATCTTAGGCGGGTGCGGAATGATTTTTGTCGTCGCACAGGGTGGCTGCGATTTATCGGTCGGATCGGCTTCTGCAATAGCCGGCACACTGGCCGCCATCGTATGCCAAAACCTCGGTTTTGCAGCTTATATTCCAACTGCCATCTTAATTGGTGCTCTAATCGGCCTTTTTAACGGCGTAATCGTCAGCCATTTTAAAGTCCAGTCCATTATGGTTACTCTGGCCATGTTAATTGCATTGAGGGCATTGGTCGTTTATATTACAAATGGGTCGGTTATTTATGTGCCGGAGCAAGTTTTGGATCTGAACAACTATTCTATTAAAATACCGGTATTCTTGGTCGCTGTTCTGATTATGTACTTCTTGTTTGAATATACGAAAGTCGGATACTTCAGCAAATCCATTGGTGAAAATGAAATGGCTGCCAAATATACCGGAATTCCGGTAAACAAATACAAAATTATCGCATTTATACTTTCCGGTATTATGGCTGGCCTAGTCGGCTCTTTAAATGTTGGTCGGATTGGCGGAGTGGATCCGACAATGGGCAATTTCTTTGAACTCGAAGTAATGATTGCACTGTTTGTCGGCGGTGTGCCGGTAACCGGAGGTTCGGGAAGTAAAATTTACCGTTTGTTTATTGGTGCAATTACAGTGTCTGTATTGGAAAACGGCCTTACTCTGAGTAAAGTAGACGCCGGCTCTGCTGAACTGATTGAAGGTATCATTCTGATTGCGGTAATTTCTTTAACACTTTTCATACGCGATAAGCTCATTCAAAAACAAGAAATTATGAAAACCGAGCATAATGCTAATTAAATTTTGATAAAAGGGAGCGAATAAAATGACTGGTCAGGCAAGTTCAAAAGAATATCGTCTTTCATTTACGGAAAAAGCCAAAAAAATTGTTTCGCAGATGTCACTGGAAGAAAAAGTGGCTTTAATGAGTGGTAACGTCACTTTGGCAGAAATGTCAGACTGTTTTGAAAGGCCAAGTGCTGACAAGCACTATAATTATTATCCTTATCCAGCAGGCGGCAATCAGCGCTTAAATGTTCCTGAACTGAAATTCTGCGACGGGCCAAGGGGCGTCGTATGCGGAAAAAGCACCTGTTTTCCAGTAACGATGGCACGCGGTGCCACGTTCGATACTGAGTTGGAAGAAGAAATTGGAGAAGCAGTTGCAAGGGAAATCCGTGCATACGGCGGAAACTTTTACGGTGGTGTTTGCATTAACCTCCCATATAACCCTGGCTGGGGAAGAAGCCAGGAAACATATGGCGAAGATGATTTTCATATTGGGCAAATGGGATCTGCGCTGGTAAAAGGCGTCCAAAAGCATAACGTAATTGCCTGCATTAAGCATTTCGCATTTAACAGCATGGAAAACGGACGTTTTACGGCAAGTGTTGAAGCCGATCCAAGGACGGAAAGGGAAGTATATCTTCAGCATTTTAAAGACTGCATTGATTCAGGTGCAGCAAGTGTCATGAGTTCCTATAATCTGTATCAAGGAATTCACTGCGGCCAAAATGGGCATCTGTTAAATGATATTTTAAAGAAAGAGTGGGACTTTGACGGCTTCGTCGTCAGTGATTTCGTATGGGGCGTACGCGATACTGTGGGATCGGCCAATAATGGTTTGGATGTTGAAATGTGCAACACACATTTCTATGGTCAAAACCTAGTAGATGCAGTTCGAAACAATCAGGTGCCGGAATCTAAAGTAGATGAAGCGGCTGTCCGTATTGTCAGGACTCTGCTTGCCTTCTCAGAAGCAGATGATCCTGAAAAATACCCACGCAGTGTAATTGCATGTCAAAAACACATTGCACTTGCTAAACGCGCCGCCCGCGAATCCATGACACTGATTCAAAACAAGAACCACGTTTTACCGTTCAATAAAAAAGCAGCCAAAAAAATTGCCGTAATTGGGCCTCTTGCCAATAAGGAAAATATTGGGGACCATGGTTCAAGCCGTGTATTCCCGCCTTACGCTGTAACTCCTGCACAAGGGATTGCCAACCTCATGAGCAGCAGTGAAGTGGATTATTATGATGGTGAAGATCTCGACTGCGCTGCAGAAATGGCTAAAAAAGCAGATGCTGTCGTATTGGTTGTCGGATATAATTACGACGACGAGGGCGAATATCTTGAGCCAAGCGGTGAATCTATGATTACCAAAAATGTAGGTGGAGACCGCAGAAAGTCCCTTGGTTTACACGAAAACGAAATTAATCTGATCAAAAAGGTCGGCCCAGTCAATCCTAACACCGCTGTTGTGTTGATTGGTGGGAATATGATCACGATCAACGAATGGAAAGGTTCTGTACCAGCAATTTTAATGGCCTATTACCCAGGTATGGAAGGCGGTTCCGCTATTGCAGAAGCTTTGTTCGGCGATATCAATCCGGGTGGAAAGCTGCCATTCGTTTTGGTTAAAAATGAAAAAGACCTTTCTGCTCTCGACTGGGATTCTAACAAAGTAACCTATCAGTATTATCATGGTTATGCAAAATTGGAGAAAGAAAACGTAGAACCTTTGCTTCCATATGGCTTTGGGCTGTCGTACACAACATTTGCCGTTTCCGATGCCCATTTTGATGTGGATGGGAACGATGTCAAAGCATCTTGCACAGTTCAAAACACTGGTAAAATCAAAGGAGATGAAGTAATCCAGTTGTATATTGGCTTTGCTCATTCTTCTGTTGACAGGCCGGTAAAATTGCTACGCGGCTTCCAGAGAATCACGCTGGAGCCGGGACAAAAGCGCGTCGTAAACCTCACGTGTCCCATTAAGAGGCTGCAATATTTTGATCCAGAAAGTGGAAAGTGGAAACTTGAGCATATGTCTTATGAAGGTTACATTGGGACAAGTAGCGCAAAGTCTGATTTGTTGGAAGGTACTTTCACAGTTTAAGTACAGTTGAATAAAAAATCGTTTTCTCCTATGTCTAGAGTAAGATTTTATTACTCTGGACGCAATTTAATAAACGACAGTTGATTCTAACAAGATGGAGATTTTCTATGGATTGTTTCATTGGAATTGATGTTGGCACATCTGGATGTAAAATCATTGCGATTGATGCATATGCCAGAATTTTAAAATCAGCAACAGAGCAGTACCCATGCTACTCACCCCAAGCCGACTGGTCCGAACAAGATCCAGAAGATTGGTGGAAAGGCGTGTGCTCTGGGTTAAAAAAAATTACTGCGTCATTAGGCGGCCATAAAATTCGTGCTGTCGGCTTTTCCGGCCAAATGCACGGAATGGTAGCACTTGACGAAAATCTGCATGTGGTACGCCGGGCCATCCTCTGGAATGACCAGAGAACCACAAGCCAATGCGACGAAATCACCAAAGCGGCAGGAGGATTAGAGCATCTGTTGTCCATTACTAATAACCAGATGCTCACAGGATATACAGGCGGAAAGATCTTATGGATGAAGGAAAATGAGCCGGAAAACTATGCCCGTACCAAAGTCGTCATCAATCCAAAAGATTACATACGCTTTAAACTCTCGGGTGAAGTCTGTACCGATATGTCAGATGCGTCTGGCACCGGCTTTTTCAATGTAAAAGAACGGAGATGGGCTTTTGCCTTAATGGAAAAGGCCGGTTTAGACCAGACCATATTCCCCAAGGTTGTAGAATCTACCCATGTTGCCGGCTGTGTTACAAAGGAAGCCGCTGCACTTACAGGCCTGCCGGAGGGAACCCCGCTTGCAGGCGGCGGCGGAGACGCTGTCATTTCTACGGTTGGGCTCGGCCTCGTCAAACCCGGCCGCATCGGCGTCACGTTGGGCACTTCCGGCGTGGTTGCTGTAAATCTGCCGGCCTTCATACGCAATCCAAACGGCCTACTGCAGGTCTTCTGCGGCAATGAGCCTAACCTGTACAGTGCCATGGGTGTGACTCTGGCGGCAGCTGGTTCCTATCAGTGGTTCCACAATGTCTTTGGAGAATGGGAAAAAGCAGCAGCAAAAGAAAATGGGAAAAGCGCCTTTGCCCTGCTGGATGAAGAAGCCGAAGCAGTACCGGCCGGTGCTGACGGTCTGATTTTCCTACCGTATCTGACGGGAGAGCGTGCTCCCATCAATGACCCAAAGGCGCGGGGCGCTTTTCTCGGCATTACTGCACACCACAGCAAAGGGCATTTCGCACGCTCTGTCATGGAAGGGGTTACCTTCTCACTCAGGCAGGTTTATGAGCTGATCCAACAAACCGGCAGCGGACAGTCTTCCGATGAAATTGTGCTTGCCGGCGGCGGCGCAAAAAGCCCAGTTTGGCGGCAGATGTTTGCCGATATCTTCGAGCTCCCGGTACGCACCGTATACGGCAGTTCGGAGGGCGGTTCGTTTGGTGCAGCACTGGTCGCTGGTGTCAGCGTCGGCGCATGGAAAGATCTGACCCAAACGGTTCCCCTTATTGAGTCGCAGAGCATTACAAAGCCAAACAAGAAAAATATTCCGCTTTATGAAGCGCAGTATCAGAAATACATCAAATTTTATGATGCACTTAAATGGAGCTATGAGTGAAACGCAAGTGGTTCTACTGGATAGAAAGGAAGTACCTGGATGATCAATAACATTCCACAAGTCAAGCTCGGGTTAATTGCAGTCAGCCGTGACTGCTTTGTCATATCCCTTTCCCGCGAACGCAGAAAAAACGTTGCAAAAAGCTTTTCGGAAGCTGGCGGCAGCCTTTTTGAAGCCCCCACGATTGTAGAAAATGAAAATGATATACAGAAGGCCGTTCAAGAAGTTCAAGAGGCAGATTGTAATGCTCTGGTCGTGTTTTTAGGGAATTTTGGTCCTGAAACACCAGAAACCTTAATTGCGAAGAAGTTCGACGGACCCGTTCTGTTCGTTGCGGCAGCGGAAGAAAGTTACAAAAATCTGATAGGCGGCAGAGGTGACGCTTACTGCGGGATGCTGAACTGCTCCTATAATTTAGGCCTGCGCGGCATTCCGGCCGTCATTCCCTCCTACCCCGTGGGGACGGCCGATGACGTGGCAAAAATGATTTCTGACTTTATCCCTGTTGCGCGGGCAGTCATAGGGCTGAAGTCTTTGAAGGTCATCACATTCGGCCCCCGTCCGCAGGACTTTTTTGCCTGTAACGCGCCGATTCAACCTCTCTATGATCTCGGCATTGAAGTACAGGAGAATTCCGAGCTGGATCTGCTCGAAGCCTATAAGGCACACAGCACCGACAAACGCATCCCGGAAATAACAGAAAGCATGGCAAAAGAGCTGGGGCAAAAGGGCAATACCTATCCAGACCTGCTCCCCCGGCTTGCGCAGTTCGAAATTACGCTTCTCGACTTGGCAGAGGCAAACAAAGGCTCGCGGAGTTATGTGGCATTTGCTGACAAATGCTGGCCTGCATTCCCAGAGGCCTTCGGATTTGAACCATGCTATGTAAACAGCAGGCTTACGGAACACGGCATTCCGGTTGCCTGCGAGGTAGATATTTATGGTGCCATCAGTGAATATATCGGTGCCTGCATCAGCGGCGACGCCGTAACACTGCTGGATATTAACAACAGTGTCCCCCGCGACCTGTATGAGGAACAGATCAAGGGCAGGTTTCCCTACCAGCTCAGTGACACGTTCATGGGATTTCACTGCGGCAATACGCCTTTCTGCAAACTTTCAGACGGCAAGATGAAATACCAGCTGATTCAAAACCGGCTTCTGGAAAAAGGAGGCAAACCGGACTTTACCCGTGGAACGCTGGAAGGTGACATTGCACCGAGCGACGTTACTCTCTTCCGCCTGCAGGGTACAGCCAACAGTAAAATTTCCTGCTACATTGCCCAGGGGAAAGTCTTGCCTGTCGCCACACATTCCTTTGGAAGCATCGGTGTTTTCGCGATTCCGGAAATGGGCCGCTTTTATCGCAATGTGCTGATTGAAAAACATTTCCCCCATCACGGAGCCGTTGCATTCCACCAGATCGGAAAGCCCCTCTTTACGCTTTTCCGTTACCTCGGCTTAAAGGACATTTCGTTCAATCAGCCGAAAGGAATGCTGTATGAGTCAGAAAATCCATTTGAACAGAGCAAATAAGCGGAGGCAAAGAAATGAGTGTACAAAAAGACCGATTTGGCGTCCTTCCTGATGGACGGAAGATCTATCGTTATACATTGAAAAATAGAAACGGCATATCAGCAGAAATTCTGACATTCGGCTGCCGCATCTACCGGCTGTTTGTTCCTAACCGAAATGGAAAAAGCGAAAATGTAGTGCTTGGCCATAAAACGTTAGCCGAATATAACCGGGATGATGACTTTTTTGGTGCCGTGGTCGGCCGCTGTGCCAATCGCATTTCAGGTGCGGAATTCCAGATGGGTGGAAAAACATACCATCTTGCGAAAAATGAAGGCCGCAATTCTCTGCACAGTGCGCCGGGCGGTTATCAGAGCAGGGTATGGAATGCAGAAGCAGTCGATGAAAGCGATATCTCCCCCGCCGTTACGCTTTCCTGCCTTGATCGGGATGTCGAATGCGGTTTTCCCGGCAATGTTACAGTAAAAGTCACCTATTCGCTTTCTTCTGACAATGCATTGACCATTTGCTACCGCGCGGAATCTGACCAAGAAACACCGTTCATGCCGACCAACCACACATTCTTCAACCTTACGGGGAGTGGAAAATCGATTCTGCCGCTTACTCTAAAAATTCATTCGGAATCCATAACTGAAACAGACCAAGAGCTGATTCCAACTGGGAAGTTCCTTCCGGTCAGCGGAACGCCATTCGATTTCCGCATCGCAAAACCGATTGGCAGGGATATTTCAGCTGATGATCCATTTCTCCGGACAGTCGGCGGCTATGACAATAATTTTGTACTCACAGGCACTCCACATACATTCAAAGAAGCAGCGGAACTTTACGACCATGAAAGCGGAAGGAAAATGCGGGTTCTGACTGATATGCCCGGTCTGCAGGTATTTACTGCGAATTCCTATCATGAAAGCGCTTTAAATTATGATGGCAGTGATATGCAGAGCTATCATGCCGTATGTCTGGAAACGCAGTTTTTCCCAGATTCCATACACCGCCCGGAATTTCCGTTTGAAACTTTGAAACCTGGTTCTGCCTTTCAAAGTATTACAGCTTATCAATTCTCGGCGGAATAGTTTTCAATCGTTTTTCACGCAACAAAAAGCAGCATCCAAACTCTTTTGGATGCTGCTTTTTTCGATTCATTCAATAAAGTGAAAAAATTAGTCGCTTAAAAAAGTATTGACAAAAAGCAAGGCAGCTCCCACAGCACTGGCTTTATCACCATATCTGCTGAAATACAGATAGCGGGACGGTTTATTGAACGAATCCAGCGCCGCAAGCTTTTGATAGAGGATATCAGAAGACTGTTCCAGGTACTGATCAATTTCCCCTCCTATGATAACATCAGAATCAAAAATCGTGTGGATATTGTTAATCCCTGTTGCGAGGTAATCCAGATAGATCTTCCACTTCTCAATGCAGTACTGGTTACCCATCTTCATAGCGGTAAAAAATTCATCCGTGTCACTGAAATTTGGCTCTGTCAACACTTTGGTAGAGCAGTAGGCTTCCAGGCAGCCTTTTTTACCGCAGGAACAAGTTAGGCCATTTTTCAGAATCGTCATATGCCCGAATTCTCCTGCACGCCCATTACTTCCGTTGTAAAGCTGGTTGCCAATAATGATGGCACCTCCGACTCCTTTATTGATGGAAAGAAACACCGCATTCTCAATATTATCAATTTTCCATATCTCTGCAAACCCAGCTAAGTTTGCCTCATTGTTCGCCATAATGGGATAAGATCTTCAAAGGAAGATTCTTGATATTTAAAGTGGGGCTGTACTCCAAGATATTGTCCCTTGTATTGACAACACCGGGAAAGGCAATGCCAACTCCAAGAATGACATTCGGATCAATTTTATTATCCAGAAGAAATTTCTTTAGAGATTCAGCAATTTCCCGGAAATATAAGTCGTCGTTCTGGAAAAATTCACGAATTTTTTTATAATATAAGACATTTCCATTAAGATCAATGAGAACAAATCGAAGGTGGTTCTGGGTAATTTCAATTCCTGCCGAAAGTTTTGCATCATAGGACAAAGCGATGGTAGTAGGTTTCCTCCCACCGGATGACTTCAAGGTACCTGTCTTTTTGACAAGGCCATGGGCATACAATTCTTTCAGAATCAGCGAAACAGTTGGCATACTCAGATGAAGAGAGGTCGCTATATCTTGTTTTGTAACGTTATTGTTTTCATAAAGAAAATTTATGATTCGCTTTATCAGGGGAATTGTATTGGGAATATTCTCTTATTATAATATAATACTTTTTGAAAGTATGCCTCATAAAAACGCAATATAAAATTGTTTTATAAATGTATAATGTATAACTAATATTAGTTTATTCTATTTTGAAGCCATTTATTTTACACAAGCACATTTAAAGAAAATATTTACAAAGAACATCCATGGCTAATCCTCAACAGCCACCTGCTATTCGGATTACAAGCTGCCCTGCACGGTTATGAAACGTCCGACGAAATTTGTGTTTTCCGAATCTGCATTCCAGCAGAATCTATCGTATAATTGTCCTTATAAATCAACTGAGAAACCGGCACAATTTCATATTCCTGGGACTGCAGAGTCTGAAAAATATGTGAAAGGGCAGCCGACGTATTCTTCGCCCCATTGTGAAATAAAACAATGGAACCGGGTTTTACACGGGAAAGGACACGCTTTTCAATTTGTTCCGGCGTCGGATTTTTCCAGTCTAAGCTATCAACATATGAAACAAAAATAATGCAGACCTTTAAAAATAAAGGACCCGCATGAATACTGGATTTCCAGCACTCATGCGGGGTTTGATTAGTAAGCGTGGTCACTTATGTATCAGTGCGAAAAGCTGTAAAGTCGCAAGTACTGATAGCTGATATAAGGTTTGGACGCAATTTCCAGACGAAATGCTCATTTCGGTCCAATGGTGCTTCTGACTCTCCGTCGAACACAACATTCCAATATCTTTTTTCACCCGTTTCATCAACGGGAGGCTCAACCCCATATTGTTTATATAGTGCCTTAGCCACTTTTCGATTCCATGCACAAATACGATTATAATGCGTCTTTTGTTCTGATGTGCTAAAAAACTCTGCGATTGTACTTGCCGTTGATTCATAATTGCTTTGATGATAAACAAATTGAACCATTCGTAACGCATTAGCGTCAAACGTATTGCTGTCTTTCAGCGCTTTGCTCCATTGATTTACACTCAATTGCAAAATATCTTGATAACGCCAATCAGTAGGTGTCATTTTTCTCCCCCTTCTTCTATTTTGATTCATGTTATTATAGCATAATTGAGGTTATATAAAAGCTCCGTACGCAGGTTTTTTCCCTGACACATGAAGCTTTATGGTCGAGACGGCTGGATTCAAATCAAAAAAAATTAGTTTCCGTAGATTTTAATATATTGATGAATTGTCAAGTCAAGTGCGCCACTTCGTGCAGAAAAACTTGAATAGGGGATTTCCAGGCCAAACATTTTCGTGGTCTGGAGTTAATGGGAAATAGGTTGTGGGTTAAATCTACTTGAGAAACCAAGGCAAGATTTGTTTTCTTTGGATAAAACTCACGCAGCAAGCCATTGGAGTTTTCGTTGCTTCCACGTTGCCACGAAGAATAGGCATCAGCAAAATATAAGGTTAATCCCAACTGTTCTTGAATAGCCGTACAGCAAGCAAACTCTTTTCCCCGGTCTGTTGTACCGGTTTTAAATGCACCTGTTGGCAGCATGCTGTAGAGCTGTGTAATCGCAGTCTGCATAGATACTGCAGTTCTATCCGGAGTCTTGAATGCTGTGTAAAGTCGGCTTTTCCGTTCAACAAATGTGGCAAAGCAGCCCTTACTCTCGCCGCGGCTGGAAACCATACTGTCGAGTTCCCAGTGCCCAAAAGTGGCTCTGCTTTTCACTCCCTTAGGTCTCTCTGAAATAGGAGTTCCCATTGAAAATTTACCACGCTTTTCAGCTTTTCTGCGTTTGCCTTTTTGACGTAGAACAGTGATACTTGTGTTGGTGAGTTTGCCTGAATAAAGCCAGTTGTAAATGACTTTGAAACTGGCAATACCCAATGTAACGGTGTTTGCAATTTGCTCTGGCGACCATGTTGCCAGCAACTTGTCTTCGATTATAGTGACCAGATCATCGGTGCATTTTCCCTTTGGGACGGAGCTCTTGCGGCGTGCTTCATATGCCGACTGTGCCGCCTCGCCTGCATAACTGTTGCTGGTTGCGTTCCGGAGAAGTTCCCGGTCGATGCTGGAATGATGTCGATGAAGTTTTTGAGCAATATGCCGATGCGAGTAGCCCAAGGACAACAATTCTTGTATCCGTCCTCGTTCGAATGTGGTAAGATGGTGGTAGTTCACAATGTTGCCTCCGTTTGAATGTTGTCTTTATCAACTCCATTCTACACGAAGATTCCGTTGTGGGCTATTTTTTACCCTTTTACGGTGGTGTAGTGGTATAGTGAACTTGTAACGCTCCTGTCTAATGGATTACAATATCTATTAGAAAAGGAGTACGCCATGCAAACAATTACTGAGGGAACCAAGAAAAAAGTTGTAAAGCTCCATATTCAGGACGGCCGCACAATTGCCAGTCTTGCTGCTGAGTACGGAATCTGCCACGCTACTGTTTCAAACTGGATTAGCGCTTACCGTGAAGAATGCCAAACAAATGATGCCGCAAAGTCTGAAAACGAATTAATGCAGGAAGTTAGGCAACTCCAGAAGAAACTTGCAGAAGCTGAAAAGGAAAACGACTTTCTAAAACAAGCAGCGGCATTCTTTGCGAAGGAAATCGATTAGCGGCATATCGATTCATTGAAAAACATCAAAGGAGTTTCGGAACCCGTTGGTTATTAAAGCGAATGGGAATATTTCCAAACGCATATTACAATTTTCTGAAACAAACCAAGGCTGCTTACCGTACAAAGAAAAGGGAAGATTTAATGTAAAAGAATACTCAATAATATTTGAATCGTTATCCATAATAACATATCCTGTTGGACTTAATTTATATGCCAAAGCTATTGTATTCTCATTTGTATCATACAATTCAATACTACTGTTAATATTTAATTTAACATTCTTTGAATGTGGTAACGCATTGACTCTACTATCTGATTCACTAAAGCTGACACTACTAATTCTATCCTTAGTGATTGCTGATACATTAAAAGAACAGACACAATTTATTAACAATGTCAATACACATAAAAAGCTGACCAATTTTATTGTTTTTTTCATTCTAATACTTTTCTTTTTAATACTTTTCTTCAGGTACATCAATTTGGTCATAAAGCTTCTCAAGATCACTTATTAAATTCTTAGATACTTTATAACACGCATTATCAATTTGCAATTTATCACCAACAACAGTATATTGTTTCATTTTTCCTTCTGGCAGTGTTATCGTAATTAGTATTTGCCCACCTTTTTCTTTCCGATTTTCAATAGGAACTTTTTCGTAACTATCAATATATTCTGTTACTTTATTAATAGTTGCTTGATCTTTTACTTTTTTGCATTTTGGAGGTGATGGTAATTTTGCAAACGTCATATAAATATTCTCCTTTTTTACACTGGAATCTGTGACACTGGAATTGGCAGCCGAAGAACTAACGTTTTTTTCTTGTATATTCATGCCCGTCTTATTGCATCCGAATAAAGCAAGAATGCAGAGTACAACAGCGGTTATTGCCAAAGCAATTTTTTTCATTTAAAATTACCCTCCTAATATGTTATTTATATACATACATTAACACATATTATAATTATTGCCAATAATTATGTTAATAGATAGTAATATATCAGAGCAATCAACGCTCGATTGTTTGAACTCAACAAAGCAGGCTGCATATAGGCCAATATGTTGAGCGATTTTCTTCATATCCCAAACTTATCCCAAATGTATCCCAAAACCGCCTTATACCTCAAATTAGAAATATTATTTTAGGCAACAAAAAAGCCCGCAGGCCTTAGAGCCATGTGGGTTTTTCTTTTTATAAAAGCCGCTGCTCCTGCGGCGGTTCAGTTGGCATGGATTTTACACGCTTAAACAATTCTGTCCCTGTCCCGTTCCCGCCAAGCGTATGGTAAGGATAATACAGGTACTCCAAATTTCTTATATCATCAACTGCCGCATATTTTTTGCGCGCACATTCGCGGTAAATACTGTAAATTCTGTCATGCAGCAAGGCGAGCATACCGTCTTTTATAGCTGCCTGCATCGTCCGCTTTTTTCTCCAGCAGTGAAAGGCCCAGCAAAGTATGCCTGTAGCGGCACTGAAAACAGCGCCGAGCCAATACCTCACGATCCAGTCATGCACATGATTACCTCCATACGGTTTAATCGTTTAACCTCAGCGTTTTGGAGATACGTTTCTGTACAGCGCTTTCTGCAAGTTAAACGGTTTCTGCTGATTAGCCAGTAAGCTACATAGCTTTAGTATATAGTACCGTATGCATGGCTTAGATGTCACTTTTAGCCCAAAATACGGCATAAAGCAGCGGCTAAATAACCGGTAGCAAATATAAAAATTTCCATTGCAGGCAGCGTAATTACATTTTGTCTTTAATCCGTGAAAACGGGGCGCTTATAAGCATAACCGCATAATAGGTAATTATCCTCCAAATCAGGACTGCGGATTTCAGTGTCTGCAGCGTAAAATAAGAAGAGAAAAAAACATAGAAACTTCCTTCAGAGGCGCCCGCCGCCCCCGGAAGGGGCACAAGTGAAGATACCATCGTTACAAACGCCTGGGAAAAAATCATATTTGCCAAAGTTGCTTTATTGAACCCAAAAGCACGGTAAACACAGTAAGAAACAGCAAACAGAGCCGTGAGTTGCAGAAATGTAAGGAGGTATGCTTTTACAAGCAGAAGCTTATTGCTGTAAAGCTGCTGGTTGCTTTTATGAAAAAAATCAAGTTGTTTTTCCCACGAAGCGAGTGTTTTGTCATAATCCTTTACAATATTGATGCGATTCAAAGACCTGACAATAATTTTAACAAGCCAGTTTGTGAATTTCTGGTTGAATGAGACTACCAGAATCATTAAGATCGGAAGAGCACACGTCTGAACTCCAGCCACTTAGGCAT
>ENA-UOOK01002524-UOOK01002524.1-fermentation-metagenome-genome-assembly--contig:-NODE-2524-length-22319-cov-11.580354_pt1 | contig 22319 bp, 19 predicted proteins | sample MGYA00245777_ERZ724023 | MGnify/ENA primary metagenome ERZ724023 (study PRJEB28704, sample SAMN03018312) | fermentation metagenome | biome: anthropogenic terrestrial biome; feature: soil...
CCATCTTCTGTTTGGTACATTATAATTTCAGAGCTCATATTCATTCCCCTTATACGTTTTTCCTTTATTATACATGTTTCAACAAAACATTTCCATCATATTACTTCTTTGTAAAATTTAAATTTTCATTTTTTTCGCTATCCAAGCAATAGGAAGCTTCCTTTTCTCATCACCAAACTCTACATTTATGTTGATATATGTGCCTGCATTTTTGTGGGAGAGAAGTACAACCTCCTTCTGACTTCTTTTGCTAAAGTCAGATCATTAATATCAGTGTTAAAAGATATACCAAAGAAATAAATGTTCTCCTGATTGCTATTATGCTTAATGTATTCCAGAACCTTTTGTGGTTTGCCTATAGATAAAACGGCTTTCACAGACACTTTCATAGAAAAAAGATACCGACTTACATGGATGCTAATTAAATTTCTTATCTTAGCATCCTCTTCGCAGATTACAATATTAAACATATTAATTTTTCCCCCAAATAACTACTATACATTTATACTTATCCCATTAAATAAATTTAGCCGAAACACCTTATCCAGCAGGTCTTCATTGCTAAATTCAAGTTAAAACTATGTAAATAAATCGTTAAAAATACTCAAGAAGAATTTGACTGGTTTCCTAAAAGGATTATATTATTGCCCCAAGTGTTAAATAACAGTAAAAGTAACATCATTTCTACATTCTTCACAAAATACTTTTCTTTCACTCACAACAATGCCTCCTTTCTGCTCTTTAAGGAATTTTGTCATTTCAGCCATTCACTGTTTCTGACTTGCAAATCCGGCATTTTTAGCTAGTGCAGTCTCTTTTTCATCCCTAAGCCGGTAAATCTCATCGGCAAGGATGGAATATCCTGATTGTTATTCGCCAGCTTGAGCAGTTTCCTCTGTATCACCCGATCTTTAATGTTTTTAAAACATCACCAATCCGCTCGCTGACTTTATGTACTTCCATTGTCTTCCACGCTTCTAACAACGGAATAAAATCCGCATCACCAGTACTTCTAATTTTCTCCAACACATCAAACACTACCTGCCTATTAACGTCTTTCATCTCAAATATAACAATAGCTTTTTTCTCTTCAACATCCTGGCAAAATCGCTGAAACAATTCTTCTGCAAAGGTTTCCCGTTCTATTTCCCATCCCTTTTCTGAAAATATTAACATTGGCAACCTTCCATTATAATTAATCCGGAGATAATCTTTTAGTATCATCCAATCTACACGATATGAAATTTCCTCCATTGTCAGCCCATTATAAAAACCATACGCTGGGCAATCCTGTAATCCGTAGTCAAGCACTTTCTTATCTTTAGAGCCCTTTAGTATCTTTACAAGCATATTTCTGCCGCCGGTAGCAATCAATTCATCTGCCGCCCGCAAGATAGCTCTGACATTTTGCTGACAGACTATGAATATTTTGTCATAATACGAGTCCTAATACTCTCATTTTCCTGAGCAAGCTGTATCAGAATGCTTCGCAGCTCATCTTCCGGAATTTTACTGATTACTTCTGCCAATTCCTGCTTTGACTCTAAAAACTTTTCCTGCCATGTCTTATCCCCTGTTTTTATCTCACGGACGGTCTCTTCACTCTCGTATAAGGCTGCTGCCATATGTTTACAGTAGTTTCCATCCTCTGCGTAGGGACAACTACACCACATATCATAGACTCTTCCGTCCTTTATTTCTATCTCTACCTCATAATTTTCACTTCCCACTACAGTAGCACGAAAACCCTTCTCAGTCTGCTGTACGTTCTCGACTGCTCCTATTTCATAATAATTCAGCCCACGTTCTAAAATGTGAGGTCTGAATAAGTCCTTCCAATTCTCCATTTGCAGCACCATCATTCCTTCAATCCTATTTGTATTCAATTTATCTATCAGAATCTATCTCTCATAACAATGATTTCTTTTCTTACCCACATATACATAATTCAACAACGCATTCTATATTGCCAACCCAGGGGAACATGTCCACCGGAATAGCCTTCACCGCTTTATATCCCTTCTTAGACAGATAGCAGATATCCCGTTCCAATGTTACGGGATTACAGGATATATAGACAACCCTTTTGGGTTTCAGCTGTACCAGGGAATTTAAGAACTTCTCATCACTTCCGGCTCTCGGCGGATCCATGAATACAACGTCCGCTGTTTCCTGCTGCAAAGCCATCTGGCTCATGAATTCGCCGGCATCGTTATTATAGAAGTCAACGTTTTTCACCCGGTTACGCTTTGCATTGATTCTTGCATCCATCACAGCATCTTTGTTTAATTCTACGCTGATAACCTTCCCTGCATGATCGGATGCTGCCAATCCAATGGTTCCGATTCCACAGTATGCATCAATAACGGTTTCACTGCCCGTTAATTCTGCAAACTCTATTGCTTTCCCATATAGAACTTCGGTCTGCACCGGGTTGACCTGATAAAAGGATTTTGGCGATATGCGATATACTTTACCGCACAAGGTGTCCTCGATATAGCCTTTGCCGTATATTACATGCTCCTTTTCTCCCAGTACCATGCTTGTTTTTTTATTATTCACATTCAATATGATTGTCGTAATCTCCGGATGCAGCTTCAGGAGCGCTTTTATAAAATTATTCTTTGATGGAAAAATCGGAGAAGCTGCTATCAAAACCACCATAATCTCGCCGCTTCGAAATCCCGTTCGCACTAGGACATGGCGAAGGAATCCATAGCCGGTATCTTCGTCATAGGTTTTTATCTTAAATGATTTTAGCATTCCGCGGATAGAATTTATTATTTCATCCGCTTTCTCATTATGAATGACACACCCTTCAATCGGTATAACATGATGCGTATGTTCTTCATAAACTCCGGATATCGGATTCCCCTTCCGATCATGGTCAAATACTACATGAACCTTGTTTCGATAATGGTAAGGATTGTCCATACCAATGATCGGATCCACCTTGCAGTATTTTTTTATCAGATTCTCCACTGACTTCTGCTTTTCTTTCAAATGCTCCGGATAGCTTACCTGCATCATTTGACAATTGCCGCACTGTTTTACATAAAGACATCTCTCCTTACTTTCTATTTTTGATGCAGGGTTCCTATCTTTCCTTTTCGTCCTTTCCGCTTCCTTACTCATGTATTAAACTCCTTCTTCGTTAAATTCCGGGATAAAGCTTTCTGACGCTGTTTCTCCTTCTTGGATGAAACCATTTTCTACCCCCAGCTCGATGGCATAATCCACCAGCTCATTGTATTCTTTCTCCGTAACCTTCCGATTGATCTCCGGATATTTTTCCACATATTGCAGAGGCGTATACTGATTCATGATGCTGATATAGATATGATCTCCATAGGTTTTATATAAATAATTGATAATCTGCTTTGAATCCTCCAGATAGCCGGGCAGCGTCAGATGTCTTACGATGACACCTTTCTTCATGATTCCCCGTTCATCAAACTCTGGATCCCCTGCCTGTCGAACCATTTCTTTCAACGCTTCGCAGGCACATGGAAAATATTCCGGACAATTCGAATAGCGTTTCGCCGGTACCGGATCCTTATATTTAAAATCCGGCAGATAGATATCCACATAATTTTCCAGGTGTTTTAGCGTTTCCTTCTTTTCATAACCGCTGCAATTATAAACGGTCGGCAGGTGCAGCCCTTTCTCTCTTGCTTTATCAAGAGCTTCCCTGATCTGAGGCATATAATGGCTCGGTGTTACCAGGTTGATATTATTGGCACCCTTCTCCTGCAATTCCAGGAAGATATCCGCTAACCGCGCAACCGTAATTTTCTTACCCGCCAGCCCTTTGGCTATATTATGATTCTGACAGTACACACAGCCCACGGCGCAGCCTGAGAAAAATACAGCTCCAGAGCCTTCCTCACCGGAGATACACGGCTCCTCCCACATATGGAGGGCTGCTCTTGCCACAACAAGCTCATCCGTTGCTTTACAATACCCGGTCTTTCCACTGGTACGGTCCGCATGGCAGTTTCGCGGACAGAGAGTACAATCCTTTAATACATTTTGATTCACTATATTTTCCTTCTTTATTCTAAGCAAGCCTTTATTTATCAAGAGTTACAAAGTTTTTTTATAAGAAGCAATGCCCCGTTTTTGTGTTATATTATTGAGTAAACAATCATACCAATAACCCCGCAGCCAAGCATTACATAAATGGGATTTGTTTTAAATTTCTTTAAAACAACCAAAGAAAGAGCAAATAGCCCAACCGCAATATAATTAATATCTAAAAATGCTGTTATTCCTCCTTCCCCCCAGAATGCTGTAATCAGGATGGACAATCCAGCGGAAGCAATCATGGCAACGACTACCGGACGCAAACCGCCTAAAATGCCCTGTACTATGGATAGGTTTTTATATTTATAATAGAGCTTCGCTAGCGTAAGTACAATAATAAAGGAAGGTAATACGCATCCCAGAGTTGCAATCAAAGCTCCACCAAGTCCTGCAATCCTTGTACCGACAAAGGTAGCTGAATTAATAGCGATTGGTCCTGGGGTCATCTCCGCAATTGTGATTAAATCAGTAAATTCCGTCATTGTTAGCCAATGATTTAGCTCCACAATCTGCTGCTGTATTAACGGCATAGCCGCATATCCTCCACCGATACTAAATAATCCTACTTGAAAAAAGCTAAAAAATAATTTCAAATATATCATTACTTCTTTCCTCTCCCTCCGGCTTTTTTTCTATGAATCGTCATCAATGCTCCAATTGCACCGCAGACCAAAATAATATAAATGATATTTATGCTAAAGAAGAAGGTAGCAACAAATGCTCCAAGCATCATGAAAGAAGATAATATTTGCTTTTCCTTTATGATGTCACCAGCCATTTTAAAAACAACATCAATAATGACTGCAGCAACCCCAGATTGCATACCTTTTAGTAACGCACTAACATATCGGTTATCTCGAAAAGCTGCGTAAAATAATGAAATTACCGATATAATCATTAGCGGAGGTAAGACGGTTCCTAGGGATGCTATCAATGCACCAGGTATACCTGCAATCCGGTATCCCATAATAATCGAAGCATTAACCGCTATAGCACCGGGGGAAGACTGGGCTATTGCAACCAAATCCAACATTTCCTTATCTTCAATCCAATTCAGATTGTCAACAAATTTCTTTTTCATTAAAGGAACAATGACAAATCCACCACCAAAAGTAAAGGCACTTAAGTAGAAGGTGGAGGAGAACAAAGTCCAATAAAGTTTTAAATTCTTTTTCATTTGATAAATTCCCTACCAAGTAACTATAAATGGTTTTCAGATCTTTCTCTCGTTGAGATGACTAATTATAATGTTTGCCAAATCGGAAGAATTTATTTGCCTAGATTCTTGCTGCGATTTCAATCAGCTGGCTGTATGTATCGTATAAGAAGTCTTGGTAAGGGCAATATCCTTCCTCCTCCGAATAAAAAGACCGATAGCGCTTGCACCCACCACCACATAGCTGGTAAACCTTGCAGGTTTTACATAGGGTGGATTCTGGAATAACATTTTCTATAAATGCCTTAACCCCTTCAGAAGCATGCATTTCCTGAATTGTATTTGTATGAAGATTTCCCATTCGATAATCGTCCAACACATAGAAGTCGCAGGGATATAAACTACCATCTGATTCAACTACGCGTTGTAGACTACATCTGCCGTTCGAACCACACTGCTCTGGTGGCTGTCCTTTCAACATCAGAATGATATTGTCAAACTGGCGGATACTGATATAATTATTATTTTTAAGCTCCGAATACCAGATTTTGAATATGTCCTTTAAAAACTGTGCATATTCATATACGGTAAGATCGTATTGATTTAAATTATCTCCCTGTATGTAATCCAACGACTTTAAGCAGGGTATTAACTGAACATATTTTGCATTCGTCTTTTTAAAATATTTAAACAGAGTTGCCGGCTTCCTAGCCATTTGTTTTGTTATTACCGAAAGAATATTATATTCAATCTTATATTTTTTTAAAAGTTTAATTGCTTGATTCGTTTTATCAAAAGTTCCATGAAGATTGGCATCCATCCGATTTAAATCATGGAATTCCCTGGGACCATCCTGAGAGATACCAACAAGAAACTTATATTGTTGAAATAATCTACAGAAATTTTCATCAAGCAATGTACCATTCGTCTGAATACTATAATTTATCTTATGTCCATCCTCGTTCAGTTCATCTGCTTTTTTACAAAAGTAAGTAAAAAACGCAACACCTGCCAACGTTGGTTCCCCACCTTGGAATGCAAAGCTTATGGTAGATGATTTCTTAACAAACTCAAATACACGTTTTAACAATTTATCAACCGTTTCGATCGTCATTATTCCATTACTTTTCTTCTCTCTATGGTTCGATACATCATCATAGAAACAGTACTTACATTTCAAATTGCAAAGGGAAGAAGCTGGTTTTATCAGCATTGTAAAGAAATTCATTTTAGTCTCCTTTTGATTGGCTTTTAATACAGATACGATAGCTGCCTCATTGCTGTTTCAGGCATTGGATCAGCTTATCCACATCCTCTTCTTTGGTCGCCCAGGAGGTAACGAATCGAACGACACTGTGCGTTTCATCCACTTTCTCCTGTACACTGAATACAAATTCTTTTGAAAGCTTATCTATGAGAGCATTCGGGAGAATTGGAAACAACTGATTAGTGCATGCAGGCGCATAGAAGGCGTATCCCATTGCATTTAATGCATGAGCAATTCGCTCAGCCATCTGATTCGCATGCTCCGCTAGTTCATAATATAAATTGTCCCGAAATAGCGCTTCAAACTGGATTCCTATGACGAATCCTTTTGCCAGCATCGCTCCCCTCTGCTTGATGAGATAACGGAATTCCTCCTTTAACTCCTCCTTGCAGATAACGAGAGCTTCTCCCAGTAAAGCACCATTTTTCGTGCCTCCAATATAGAAGACATCTACCAGGTTCACGATATCCTTAAGCTCCAGATCATTTTCCTTACAGGTCAGTGCGGAACCTAATCTTGCTCCGTCCAAAAATAGTAATAAATTATTCTTCTTACAGATAGCATGGATTGCCATTAGCTCCGCCTTTGTATATATCGTACCAAGCTCTGTCGTATCAGAGATATAAACCATTTTAGGCTTTACCATATGCTCGTCCCTGTGGTAATCCAACGCCTTCTGTATCGCATCCGGCGTAAGCTTTCCGTTCTTTCCCGGCATAGCGATCACCTTATGTCCGGTTGCCTCAATCGCTCCGGTCTCATGAACATTGATATGTCCGGTATCGGCTGCGATCACCCCATGATGCGGCCGCAGAAACGAGGAAATCACCAATAGATTCGTCTGTGTCCCAGCCGGGATGAAATGAATATCCACGTCCTCCCTTTGAAGCTTTTTCTTAATATATTCCCTTGCTTTTTCACTATGAACATCCTCACCATAACCGATATTCTGCTCCAGATTTGATTTCATTAATAATTCCAGTACTCTGGGGTGGGCACCTTCGCTGTAGTCATTCATAAAACTTATCATACTTCTGCCTCCAAATTATTTGTAATTTAACTAGAAAGTTGATAGGAGTGTCATAAATCACATAAAAACCATGAACATGAATATATATAAGGTCCTATTCATATCAAAACCTTAAAATGACTTATAACACTCCTGTCAAAGTTTCGTAATTGCCTGATTCTACTTCGTATCATGCGGTTTGATCGAGGATAAGCCAAACAGACTGCCCAGCAGCCCCAGCAATGCGCTTATTATAATAAGGAAAGAAACGGCATTCCCCAATAATGCTTCCTTCGTTGGAAGCGGGATAAATGGTATCGATCCGCCAAATTGCTGATATCCGCCTTCCAGCAGTAAGGTTACCAAAACCGCCGCCAAGATTCCCCCAAGCAGAGTTAAGAATAATCCGGACAACAGATAAGGGAAACCTATAAAGCTGTTTGGTGCTCCCAATAATCTTAAGGTATTGATATGATCCTTGTTATTATAGATGCCCTGGCGTATCATATGCGCGATAATAATAACTGTCGTAATACCAACCGCCAAAATCACCAGATATCCAAACAATTTAATTCCTTCTGTAATATCACGGATCTGCTCCAATACCTCACGGTTATCCCTGACATATTCAATCCCTTTTTGTTCTTTTACATCCTTCAGGACAGAATTCATCAATTCCAGATCAATTCTCACCTCAATGAATGCTTCGAAGGGATTTTCATCGAACAACTCCAGTATATGAGCTTCCTCCCCAAGAATCTCTTTCATGCGGTCCCTTGCTTCTGTTTCCCCGATCAAAGTGGCCTCCCTGACGCCTTCGATCTGTTTTATGTCTTCCACCAGAGCCTCTGCCTGCTCCTTGCTGATTCCTTTTTCAAAATAAGCACTAATCTCCGCCTCCTTCTGAAGGGAGTCTATGATATGATCTCCTATGGACCAGCCCATCATTACCATTCCCAGCAGGAAAAGAATCAGACCGGTTCCAAGTAAGGAGAACAGGTTCGACAGAGGATTCAGCCAGATGGTCTTTGCTGCTTCCTTTCGGAAGTATCCGATATTATAGAATAATGTCTTCATCGTATCCTCCGTTTCTGCTCCGTTCTATCGTGAACTCACCTGCATTTACCCGAAGGAAGGTAGCATTTTTCTCATTTTCAATTAAATGAGTGGCATGGGTAGTAATGATTACCGTTACGTTTGAATCCGTAAAGGAAGTTAAAAGCTTTAGAATATGTACGGCATTCTCATAATCCAGGTTGCCGGTGGGTTCATCAGCAAGTATCAAAGCCGGCTTTCGAACCACGGCCCGGGCAATTGCCACCCGCTGGGCCTCTCCCCAGGACAGGTTCTCCACCTTCGAGGAAATTTTATGACTAAGACCGACTTTATGCAATGCATTTGTTGCTGCTTCCTTCATTTTTTTCGGGGAAATGCCTAGGAACCGAATTCCGATCATCACATTTTCCAGAACCGTCCTTCCCTCAATCAGTTTAAATTCTTGAAATACCGGACCGATTTTTCTCCTTAACTTACGAATTTCTCTTTCCTTACCGGTCATTGGTTGATCAAACACCTTCAGGGTACCGCCGGTAGGCTGCTCCATCCCCATCAAGAGCTTAAGAAAACTGGTTTTTCCCGAGCCGCTGGGTCCGGTGATATACACAAGTTCGCCCTGTTTTATTGTCAGAGTAACATTTTTAAGTGCCTCTGTACCATCCTTATATCGTAAAAATACTCCGTTTGCCTCGATCATACTAACGCCCATGGCTCGCCGTTCTTTTGCGAGACTATTCATGCTTTGCACCTCCGATTTACCATTTAATTTTGATAACAAATGCAATGGATCCCTTCCGGCATTCTATCTTATCCAGGGTAAAATCAATCGTCATCGTATCCCCGGCAATCTTCTTAAAGTCAATGGATAAGGGAGTATCCCGGAACAAATCTTCGATTGCAGAAGTTTCCAGAGGGATATCAAAGAAACTTCCCTCCATCGCTTCGAATCGAATTGCGGTATCCCCCTCCAAGACAAAATTCCCGGTCAGGAGCAGATGTTTCTCCGGAATTTCAATGGATACCTGTTCCCGGTCAAAATGGAATATTGTCTCCGGAAGTCCGGAATGTTCTCTGAGAATTTCATTAAAAATATCCTCGGAAAGGGCCCCTTGAACGGAGGTAAAGGTAAAGGTTAGGTTTAAGTCCTCTGCGGTAAAATAACCTTCGTCAATAATTTTAGATATTTCTGTTACAATTTCGGCAAAGATATTCTTGCTGTCATCCCACATCTTCTCCAGATTAGTCAGCTGCTCCTGATAGAAATCCCGCTTCTCCCGAAGATTGGCAAGATAAGCTTCCTGCTCTTTTTTCCGCTGCAGCTTCTCATTGATCTTTTCCTGCTGCTCTTCCTTTTTCTTCTCCATAGCCAACAGGGAATCATGCAATTGGACTTTTTCCGCCTCAAGCTCTTTCTTGCCTTCCTCCAGGGAACTTAGCAACTCTCCTGTATTACGGGAAATGTCTTTCATGATATTGATACTCTTTAAAAATGTCGTCAGATTATCTGCCTGCAATAATATTTCCAGATAATTTGCAGGACCACCTCTCTGATATTCTACTAAAACCTGTTTTAGAATGTCTAATTGGATATCATAGTCCTTTTGTTTATCATCGATTTGCTTCTCCAATTCCCGGATACCAATTTCCATAGAAGAGATTTCTTCTATAATGTTCTTCTCTTCCCGTTCCAGCTCCTCAATTTCCTGCGTGATGGCAAAGAGATCCCTTAAGATTGCTTTTTCTTCCTCAGTAATTCCCGCCAGTCTTTCTTCCATCTCTTCTATGGGCTGAACCTCACCGGATACCGGCTTTGGAAGGATACCGATGATTAAGATAAGCAGAGCAGCAAGTGCAATTCCTATTACTTTTCTCTTATGACGCAACATATCATACCCCTCCCCATTAACATAATATTCGTCCATTGAATTGATATCTAATTTGCCACAAACTACAAACTCATCCACTTAATTGATTTTTCATTTACCGCAAACTACAACCCCATCCACTTAATTGATCTCTAGTCAGCCACAAATTTATCCGTTGATTTTATATCTAGTTTGCCACAAATTACTCCATCCTGCAAGTAGAACTGCTCCAAATTTTTTATCGTATAGGATGCCCTTTCCTATACGATAAAAAACAAGGGTCTGTGATCTCCCTATAATGCACTGTTCAAAAGACGGGAATGAAAGGAAACAAATTGTCCTACCATTTTCCATCCCTGTGCAAATGTGCAAAGGAAGATACAGACCCTCTTGTATAGATAATTCAGATGTCATGTTATAGCTTTCTCATGAAATCCCTTAGTTTTGTAACAAGTCCTATATGGTTTATATCCTAGATAAATAAATTGACGTTCGAATCTTCCGCCTCACCAAGATAGTACCCCACTCCGCCGATCTTCACACCGTCGATCAGCTCTTCTTTTTTTAGTCCCATGATCTCCATGGTCATCTGGCAGGCAACCATCTCAATTCCACTGTCCATAGCTGCCTGGATCAATTCTTCCAGAGAAGTAACATTCTTATCCTTCATTACTTTGCGAATCATTTTACCACCGAATCCCAACATGTTCATCTTGGAAAGCTTCAGCCTCCTGCTGCCGCGGGGCATCATCCTGCCAAACATCTTTTCCATAAGACCCTTCTGTACTTTTACTTTTTCCGGTTTTCTTAAGATGTTCAGTCCCCAGAAGGTGAAGAACATCGTGACCTTCTTCCCCATGGAAGCTGCACCATTGGCTATAATAAAGGAAGCAATTGCCTTATCCAGGTCTCCGCTGAATACCACCATGGTCTTATTATCCTTCGCGGTTTCTTCGACTGCATGCCGTTCCGGTCCAGCAGAGTTGGGAACATTTGCCACACTCTCCGGAGTCCTCTTTCGAATATAGGCTGTAATATTACCGCCGTCTTTCTTTCGTTCCAGCAATTCATTCTTGGTTCCTCTGCACCAGGCCTTGATATCCTCATAGAATCCGGGGTCACTGGCAGATACCTTAAGAATTTGTCCGTCCATAAGCTCCTCCATACAGGTTTTTACCTGCATCAAAGGCCCCGGGCAGCATAGACCACAGGCATCTAACTCCTTGTCATAATGTCCGGTTTGGTCATTCTGTCTGTCAGCGCAGATTTCTTCCTTTACTGCCTGCGTATCCGGATCTATCATAATCCGCTTGCGGTTTGATATCTCGGCAGCCATTAGTTCTGCTCTTTGCGGAATATATTTAAGATTTAATGCGGATTTATAGCCGCCGGTTACATTTTGAACATGATATCCATATTGGGAAAGAATGCGGTCCGCATAATAACCGCGCAAACCGACCTGGCAATATACCACGATTTCTTTTTCTTTATCCAATTCTCCGAGACGTTCCCGCAGGCTATCCAACGGAATATTTACCGCACCTTTGATATGTCCGTTGTTAAATTCGATTTCACTGCGTACATCCAAGAGCAGATAATCCTCTTTCTCCTTCTGCTTAACTTCCTCCCAGGTAATTATATGACTTCTTCCCTCAATTACATTCTGCGCCGCATAACCGGCCATATTTACCGGATCTTTTGCAGAGGAATAGGGAGGCGCATAGGCCAGCTCCAATTCGGTTAAATCGGAAACCGTTCCTTTCATGCGGATCACGGCTGCAATTACATCGATTCTTTTATCGACTCCATCGTATCCGATTCCCTGCGCCCCAAGGACTCTGCCCTGCTCGTCAAACAGAAGCTTCAAGGTCATCGGAATCGCGCCGGGATAATAGGAAGCATGGGACACCGGATGCACCACAATCTGCCGGTAGGATATGCCTTCTTTTTGTAAGGTTCTCTCATTTGCTCCCGTACTTGCTGCCGTTAATCCAAATACTTTAAGGATCGAACTTCCCTGGGAGCCATGGTATCGTGAGCCTAGTCCTGCCACATTGTCCGCTGCAATTCTTCCCTGCTTATTTGCCGGGCCAGCTAACGGAATTGTGGTAGTCTGACCGGTAATATAGTCCGTAACCGCTATCGCATCTCCAACCGCATAGATGCCCTCCACATTCGTCTCCAGCTTATCATTTACCAGGATATGCCCTCGGGGACCAAGACCTATTCCACTCTTCTTTAAGAAACCGGTGTCCGGTGCCACACCGATTGCCAGTATAACCAGATCCGCCGTAATTTTCGTTTCACTGCTTAAAGTGACCTCCATCCTACTGCTCGATTCTGAAAATGCTTTTACGCCGTCCCCAAGGATTACATCAACCCCGTTATCTTCCAGCTCTTTCTCAGCGATTACTACCATATCCGAATCAAATGGCGCAAGGATATGCGGTGCCGCCTCCACCAGGGTTACACGTAACCCTCTTTCACGAAGATTTTCGGCCATCTCAACGCCGATAAATCCCCCGCCGATGACAACCGCCTCCCTGACACCTTTTTTATCTACATATTCCTTAATTCGATCGGTGTCCGGAATGTTTCGCAGCGTTACTATTTTATCGCTGGTTATTCCGGGGATATTCGGCCTTATGGCCTTTGCGCCCGGTGATAGGATAAGGGAATCAAAGCTTTCCTCATAGGTACCCTTATCCTTACTGTTTACCGTGACTTTTTTATGAACCGTATCGACACGAACGACTTCGCTGCCAGTCCTTACGTCAATACGAAATCTTGCTTTCATCGCCTGCGGGGTCTGCACCAGCAGCCGGTTCCGCTCCTTAATCGTCTCTCCGATATAGTACGGGAGGCCGCAATTTGCAAAGGAGATGTATTCGCCCCGCTCGAACATGATAATTTCAGCCGTTTCATCTAATCTTCTCAGTCTTGCAGCTGCCGAAGCGCCTCCGGCCACACCGCCGACAATTAATACTTTCTTTTTCATACTTAACCTCATTTCCGCGCAGCATTTTGCGCAACTTTTCCAATTTTCACACGGCGTTTTATACTTGATAGAGCTTGTGTATGCCGCAAGACACAGACTCTGTTCCGCAAATTTTACTTTCCCCGGTGGATGCTTTCTTTGGCATCCATAGTAACGTATCCTGTGTATTATAGTTTTACAACAAAGAGTTTGCCTTGACAAACTCTCGCGAATCCTTAGCGGAGCGCTTTTTATCGTATGGGGCGCATATTACTCATGAAATAGAACCCTAATAATCTCTGCTGCCATAGGATTGCAGACCCGATAACAGATTTCCGTACCATTTCGTTTTCCCTCAATGATTCCGGCTGTCCGAAGCTTTTGCAAATGCTGTGATATGGTAGACTGCGGAGCTCCCAGGCAGGACTGCATATGAGTTACATTACACCCCCCGTTTTCTAATAAACCTTTCACAATGCACAGGCGGACCGGATGTGCCAAAACCTTCAGCATCTCTGCAATTTCAGCATATTTCGTATTGTCTGTCTCCATAGCGTTTCCCCTACTTTCTCTTTAAAATCCAATGTTAGCTTTTTCAAAATAAACGGATCACCTTTCCTTATTCCGTCTCCATCGTATTACTGCTATATTTATATATTATGATATTGCGATATATTCGTCAACAATAATTTCAATATTTTTTATTTTTAGCAATTCTTCTTTTGCCGGCTGATTCTCTTGAGCCGGATAATAACAAAATCAATGCCTTATATTGAAATTCTCGCAGCTTACATTTTAAGGATAATTTTAGCAACCTTAGTTGATATAAAACTACATAAATGGTATAATTTAATCTAACACGATGATCAGATAAAACATAGAAACAGGATCACTCTCTTACCTTGCATTGTTCCCGCTGTTTCTATGAAATGGTGCAGCAATAGCTTCCGGAAAGGCTTGGTGCATGTTATGAAGATTCTTGCAGTGGATGATAATCCGATGAACCTGACCATTGTTCGAAATTATCTTGAAGAAATCCCGGGCATTACAGATATATTTATATGCCGGGAGTCAGAAGATGTCAAAACAATTGTAGACGATAATGCGATTGATATCCTGATCTTGGATATCATAATGCCGGGCATTTCCGGTCTGGAATTATTAAAACTTTTCCGGGCTGATGACCGATACGACAATATGCCCATCATCATGCTGACCTCTTTAGATGACACAGCCAGCTACAAGCAATGCTTTGCCCTGGGAGCTTTCGATTATATCACAAAACCCATCAATGGAGTGGAGTTTAAGTCCCGGCTCAAGGTTGCGATCGAATCCAAAATCAATTCCAATAAGCTGCAGCAGCTCGTCACAGTTACTCAGAAGCAAAATGAAGAATTAAAAGAAATCAATGCCAAATTAACCGAAGCAGAATTTCAGTTGATACAATCCGAGAAAATGGCCGCGGTCGGACAGTTAGCCGCCGGTCTTGCTCATGAAATTAATAACCCCATGAGCTATGTGAGCAGTAATTATGAATTCCTGGAAAAATATTTCCTACGGATATCCGATTTTCTGCATTTTACCGAGAAACGCCTGCGCCCTTCCTTTCCTCTCCAGAGTAAGGAAGCTCTATTGGAAGCAGCTTCTGAGGTCATAGCCAGATACGATGCCTACCAGATCAATCAGATCTTGGACGAACTTCAGAGCATTCTCTCCGATTCCGAGGAAGGAATTCACCGAGTTACGAAGATCGTGCAGTCGCTCCGCGTATTTACAAGATCCGTCAAAGATGACGAAAAGAGTTCCTACGATTTATTGGATTTAGTTCACCAGGTATTTCTTATCAGTAAAAACGAAGTCAAATACGTCGCAAACTTAGAAATCGATGTTCCGGAGGATATTATACTGTACTGTAACGGCGTCCAAATCGCACAGGTCTTTGTCAACATCTTAGTCAATGCAGCGCAGGCAATCAAGTCCCAGAAACGGTATAATATGGGTACCATACGGATTGTTGCAAGACAAACCGACCCGAATATTATAATCCGTTTTGAAGATGACGGACCCGGAATACCAAAGGAAAACCTATCAAAAATTTTCGAACCATTCTTTACAACAAAAGAGATTGGGAAAGGTACCGGATTGGGCCTTAGTATTTCCTATGACATTATAGTCAACAAACACAACGGCTCAATCAATGTAAGAAGTGAATACGGACATGGATGCGTATTTACTATTGTACTGCCAATCGTCTCTGCCTAGAAAAATCATTCTCCCGGACACCTATGTTAACTTACTTTCCTATCCGAATAATCTTTTGTAAATAGAATATACTTTTATGCCACCGGTTGGCGGCAGAAATGAGGTTGAAATGAATAGAATTTTAATTGTAGATGATGAAACGCAGATTTTAAAAGTAATGAAACGATTATTTTCAGAAACCAGCTATGAAATTTTTATAGCAAAGGATGGCAAGGATGCATTAAAATTATTGGAGGAAACCGAGGTTGACCTGATCATCAGCGATATGAAGATGCCTCTGACGGATGGATATCGTTTATTAAGTATGGTAAAGGAAAAATATCCGGCTATGATACGGATCAGTCTCAGTGGATATGCGGAAGGAACCTCCATGTACAAAGCTTCGCTGCATAATATATCCGATTTTAATATTTTTAAGCCTTGGAATAATGAAAAGCTGCTGCAGGATATCAACCGCATATTTGCTACCCATTCGGTATTGAATTCAAAAGCCTTAGAAACGTTTATCAACGACACCCCAATTTTAGAGGAAATGCCGGAGAACTGTAAGAGACTCCTCTCTTTCATTGAAAATGAGGACGAAGAGGCTCTGATCTCCGGAATAGAGCAAGATCCGGTCATATCGAAGCTGCTGATGCAGGTTGCCAATTGGGCAATCTATGGTGCTATGCCCGGCTCTATTAAGCAGGCTGCCATTTATATTGGTATGCATAACCTAAAGTGTTTTCTTCATTGGGCGGCAATCGTCATGAAAGCCGGTCATGCAGATCAAACCAATAAGGGAGATAATATTACAGAGCTGCTCTGGAAGCATGCGTACAGTACGAATAAAATTCTATTGTTCCTATATGAAGCTTTCCTTCACAAGCAGCCTCCGGAGGCTTCCCTGTTTACCGGTTTATTGCACAATATCGGCCTCGTGGTATTGCTGCAGCATAATCAGAAAATGTATGACGATTTCCTTCATTCCCCTGCAAATGTAACGCAGAATCTATTATCCTTTGAAGAAGAGAAATTCGGTGTAAATCATCAGGAAGTCGGAGCTTACCTGCTTAACCGCAAGGATCTCCCCTTCCCCATCGTAGAGGCTGCGCTCTATCACCATAACCCTCTTGATTCGGTTATTATAAATAAAGAATTAGTGATCTGTGTCCACATAGCAGAATATTATGCCTGGGAATTCATATTAGGTAAGAATTATTCCGAACTAAAGGAAGAGGCCTTTGAACAAATCAAGGTATCCCGGGAAGACTTTGAGACTAGATTAGAACGCTTTAAAAAGAAAATATTATTTGTGTAAGAACCGTTCAGCAAAAAAACGGGAACCGCATCCGAGGATTGCATTCCCGTTTTTTGATTTATCTAACGCAGCCGGCGGCCGCTCCATCCAGTTTGATGCAATCGATCAGCTCACCCACCGGTTCTTTTTCGTAATCCTCCATTCCCCCTCTTTATATTCTGCCGTAAAGTCCGAACCGATTGCTCCAAGTCCACTCCTCCACTTCTCCATGGAACCGGTCAGTTTTTGCTTTTCTTCCTTATATTTCAGATTCGAGATTTTAATTAGAATTCCATTCGGAAAAGTAAGCCCTTTCTCCAGAATCAATCCTTTTTCCACCAGTTCCTCATAAGTATTCTCCATTACCTCAAAGCCATATTTGTCATGTATCACGTTGCATATCATTTCCTTCTGTTCGTCCGACAAATGGATCCATTCCGTCGTATCGACAGCAATCATTGTGATATCGCTGTTTAAAGCCGTATCCTCCTCATAAAGCTCCTCGATAACAGCGAGATAGGCTTCGATTAAAACATTCCGATCCAGCAAAGCAATTTCATAAGCCGAAATCTGTGCCGGGTAGGATTCGTTTATCGCACCATTATAGGTAATCATGATCCGATCTCCTACCATAAGCGAATCTTCCGAAATTTCATTTCCTTCTGCATCATAAAATTTTGTACCGGACAGACCAACCGATATTTTATCCGATGATCTTGCTTCCATACTTTCCTTCTCCGGCGTTATGAGCAGTCCGTTCTCCGTACCGATTACCGTTGCCTGAAATGTCGTATATAAGTAAGACTTTACATAGGTCAGATCAATACCGGAGTTTACCGCCTTATACAGATCCCCATCGTATTCCAGGGTATCCCTGCCATGGATTCCAAATTCTTTTTTCACTTCGTCATCCTTTCGAAATGCAATCCAGTAATCCCAGCTGCTGCTATCCCGATGGGGTCTCTCCTGAACAAATTCCGTCTCCTGCAGCTTTTCGTATAATTCCCGGGACTGCTCCGAATCCAGGGATAACGTATCACCGGTATTTCCATCCGTAAGATCAATCTGTGTAAAATCGATATTCATTTCACCGATCGCAATCGTTTTCTTAGAACAGCCTGCAAATAAAAGGCTGATTGTTAGCATACTCCATAGAAAAAGGATTCGCTGCATCTTCTATCCCTCCTAATGATTTCTTGATTACTGCATATAGGAATTAGACGCTTCCATTGGTAAATAAGTTCCAATTATCCTGCCCCTGTAAAAATATATTTACAGCAAAAAAGGAGCTGTTTCTCTGCTGACGAATCCGTCCGCTAAAAAACAGCTCCTGTTCCTATCAAAATCTTAAATTGATTTATGGTACTTAAATCAACACTCTAATACTTAATATGAGGATAGGTATAGATCTTTCCTTCGTAATTTCTCATAACAATTTCGCCATCATCGGCAGAAATAACATAATCCGGATTTATCGGTATCTTCCCGCCGCCATGGGGTGAATCAATTACAAACTTTGGAACGGCATATCCTGAAATATTACCGGTCAGGTTTTTCATGATTTCAATCCCCTTTTCAACCTCAGTACGGAAGTGTCCGAGTCCCTGACTTAAATCACATTGGTATAGATAATAAGGCCGGACACGCATTTTCACCAGCTTGAGAAGCAGTTCCTTCATCGTCTCCGTATTATCATTGATACCCCGAAGAAGGACACTTTGGTTCCCCAGCGGAATCCCTGCATCTACAATATCGGCGCAGGCTTTGACGGAAGCCGGGGTAATCTCTTTTGGATGGTTAAAATGGGTATTGATCCAAATAGGCTGGTATTTCTTCAACATGGTTAGAAGTTCCGGAGTAATACGCATGGGCATTACAACAGGTACTCTGGTTCCGATACGAATGATCTCCACATGGTCAATCCCACGGAGCTTTGCGATTATTTTTTCCAATTTTTCGTCGCCCAGCGTGAGCGGATCTCCACCGGATATAAGCACATCCCGTATCGCTTCGTTCTTTGCTATATAGTCCACCGCCGCATCGATCTCGTCCTCGCTGATTGCAAAATCTTCCTCTCCTACAGTCCGTCTTCTGGTGCAATGCCTGCAATACATGGAGCACATATGAGTTACCAAAAACAGCACCCGATCCGGATAGCGGTGCACAATATTCTTCACCGGGCTGTCCCGCTCTTCATCTAAGGGATCGGCCATTTCATAAGGAAGAACCTGCATTTCATTGATCGTCGGTACTGCCTGCATCCGGATGGGGCATGCCGGATCCACCGGATCCATTAAGGATGCATAATAAGGTGTGATTGCCATTCGAAAATTATTTAAGCAAAAGGATATATTCTGTTTCTCTTTCTCACTTAAGTGAATTACCTTTTCCAGCTGCTCTACCGTTGTAATTCTATTTTTAAACTGCCATTTCCAATCCTGCCATTCGGCGCCGCGAGGCTCCGCTTCTTGAGATATCTCTATACTATCTTCCATTTCATTATCCCCCTAAATCTAATCTATGTAAGATTTCATACCGTATCTTTTCAGGGCACTTTTCAGCACATTCCATACCAAAGAGTTATAGTCCATTCCATTAAATTCCGCTATCATTGGAAAGTCACTATATCCCGGTGCCAATCCGGGTAAGGGATTAATCTCTATAAAATACAGCTTTCCTTCCGGGGAAAGGCGAAAATCAATTCTTGCAAAATCCTTGCAGGATAAAATTTCAAAGATTTTTCTTGCCGTATTTATCATTTCGGTTTCTATATCCTTACTGATATTCGCCGGACATTCATACCGAATAAATTCTTTATAATTCTGTTTAACATTATAGCTATAAATATTATATTGCTTATCTTGATTAATGTAACCAATTTCCATCGGAGGAAATACATGAACATCCCTGCCATTTCCGAAAATACCCACGGTAAATTCACGGCCACTGATATATTCCTCTACCAACATGTCCTGTTTGTATAGGCCTATGTCCTTCGATACCAGTTCCTGCAGCTCTCTCCGGTTCGTAACGATTGCAACATCGGATATTCCCTTACTGGACCCTTCCGCATTAGGCTTGACGATTGCGGGAAAGGGAAATCTTCCGGTCAGTTGGCTCTGATCCTTTGCGATGACCCGATCCTTTGGTGTTTTAATGTGATACGTGGAAAGAATTCGTTTTGTCAATGCCTTATCAAGCGCAATACACAAGGTCGTTTCATCCGATCCCGTATAAGGAATCTTATAGAAATTAAGCAGAGCAGGCACTTGCGCTTCCCTGCCTCTTCCATGGATTCCCTCCGCTATGTTAAAGATAATGTCAGGTTTATGTTCCACCAGTTTCACCGGCAGCTCCTTATCAACCTCCAGCAAGGTTACCCGGCAATTGTAACTCTCCAAAGCCTCCTTAATCGCCATAATCGTAGTAATATCATCATACTCTGCCTCATTATCCACAGCGGCTGGTTCTATGCTGGTGGATTGGCCGTCCCACTCCTCGTCCCGATTGCTTTTCTTCAAATTATAGGTTATTCCTACATGAAGCCATTGGGGAGGTTCACTCATTTCCTTTTCGTCCATCTTTTTACCTCATTTCTGCGAGCTTTTTGTGTATCCGAGATTACTGTTCACACCTTAGCAAAGTCTATCATATGATTTCGACAAATGATATCCGATAAGGAGTATTTGCATTCGTCGGTACTTTGGCTCCGTATTTTGGAGCCTTATGTACCGCTACGTAATGCAACTAAGCGAAAGCGTCTCCGATTCGGATACATTTGACAAAATCATAACATGGTATACGTTGGGGTGTGAACAGTAACATAAATATATCTATTTTCATTTACTTTGCTAAACTCCGCTGTTTCATACCACCTTCCAATAAAGAAAAAATCCCACCTTTACAAAAAGGGGGAATATGGTATAATAGAAATAGGTTAAGGCAAATTGGCTTGCCAATTCATCTTAATGGGAGTAACCGCCCACATAGGTGGTTAGCCTCGTATAAATAATAAGCCTACTTATACTGGCAAGTACAGGGTAGGCTTATTTATTTTCGCTTGTTGTTCCTATCTATATAGGCAAGCAGTGCTATGATAAACATACCAAACGTTATCATTAAAGATATTGATTCATATGTCAAGAAGAGTGCTGCATCAGAGTCCATCTCCTGAGCAACACTCTTTATAATTATTTATCTATTATAATCGCTTTTACAAGTATACGGGTGTTTTATCGTAGAGGTATTCTTCTTTTACTTACCGAATTTGGAAACCAGATCCGACTGAAGTTTATCGACTGTCTCCTGAACATCTGCGTCTTGAAGTAATACCTTTGTAACAGAGGAGCCAACCGTATCGAGGGCTTCTGCGAAATTCTCTGTATAGTTGATCGTTGGAATGACTTTTCCGATCTCGATAAATGTCTGATAAACCTTTTGTCCGCCGAAGAATTCATCTCCCTGAGCAAAGACGGCATTACTATATACCGGCATGTAAGAAGGATATAAACCGTAATTTGTAAATCCATCCACTAACAGCTGCTCGTCCGTCATAGCAAATTCAACAAACTTCTTTGCCATTTCAGCGTTCTTTGTTTTTGCATTAATCGCAAGTAAAGAGCCTCCGTTGGTTGCACCATGGTTTTCCCCCGAGGAAAATGCCGGCATATTCATAACGCCCCATTTCCCGCTGGTCTGAGGTGCTTTATCTTTGATCGTACCGATCATCCATACGGCTTCTGGAATCGTAGCTACGCTTTCATTTGCAACCGTACCTTCGTACTCATCCCAGCCATTGTAGGATAAAGCGATACCGGAGTCAAAAATCTTCTTTTCCAGATTCAATGCCTTTACGGATGCATCGGTATTTAATATCGTGTTTCCTTCCGCATCAAAGAAGCCCTGTCCTAATTGTAATAAGAGCATACGGTAGAAATTCGTTGATGTCGGCGCAATCGGAAGCATCATGACCGGATCACCGCTTGGTGTGGTACAGGTTGCTGCCACTTTTTTACCAGCTTCAATGAAATCCTCCCAGGTGATGATCTCTTCTGCTTTTACACCTGCTTGTTCAAAGTAATCCGTACGGTAAAACATAGCGATTGGGCCGGCATCCCAAGGGAAACCATATACCTTGCCATTTACCGTAACCTCACCCATTTTTACCGGAAGGAAATCATCTTTCTTAACAATATCATTTAATTCCAGAAATCCCTCTGGATAGTTTGATGCGTAACCGCTTAACTGCTCGCCCTCCAAAGTAATGATGTCTCCAAGTCCGTCACCGGTAGCAAGACCGGTGGATAATTTGGCATATATCTGTTCCGTTCCCATTTCTTCGAAAACAAATTCCACATCGGGA
>ENA-UOOK01002525-UOOK01002525.1-fermentation-metagenome-genome-assembly--contig:-NODE-2525-length-22319-cov-8.715909_pt1 | contig 22319 bp, 19 predicted proteins | sample MGYA00245777_ERZ724023 | MGnify/ENA primary metagenome ERZ724023 (study PRJEB28704, sample SAMN03018312) | fermentation metagenome | biome: anthropogenic terrestrial biome; feature: soil; material...
TGACCTAATCTTTTAGGGAAGAAGAATTCGTCCATGCCAGTCGGATTCCAAACCCAAGAAGCATCCAGAATATCGGGGAAACTGCAACCGTACTGTCATTAAAAATTCCGGCAGCACAGTAGCCTATAACCGACAAAAGGATGCAAGCAGATAAAATAATAAAGCAATAGCATTATAAGTTTATGACGATGGGGAATAGATATAAATTGTTTATTCCCTTTTTAAATAGTGATTACAAATCACAAAATACGGAAATACACACAAAGGTTTTTTGTTATAGCTATATTTGTGAGGAAAGAATAAAGATGGAGGTGCCTTATGAAAGTAAAAGTTATTATCCTGATGCTGTTTCTATTGGTATTTTCTGCATGCGAAGCTAAAACAAACGTTAATGAAACATTGCAAACTGCTGATATATCTACGGCTTCGGTAGAACAGCAACAATCAACGCAAGAATCAACACATTCACTATCTCCAACTCCCAAGCTGCCTACGCCAACACCTGTACAAGAGACCCGGACTGAGACCACGCAAGTGACACAAACTACAACTATACAAGAGACCCAACCTGAAATAAAAGAGACTATAAAAGAGACACAAACAGAGACTACTCAAGATACAAGTAATCAAAATGAAATCAAAGTGGAAACGGTTTCTTTGCCAAATGGGTTTCGGGTAATCAAAGTTCCTGACAACGATCACATTTTTGGGATTGCTGAACCTTTAACTCCGGCTATCTTTACAATTTCAACATCGGACATTAAGTACTTTGCACCTTCAATAGAAGACGCCTGGGGATGGGAATTGTCCCCTGATCAAAAGAAAGTGGTATACTTCGGAGATTCAGCACTTGTTGTTGTAGAACTGGATTCTAATGCAACAGAAAAAGTGGATTTGACGGAAATTAATGAAAAGAATCCTGATGATGAATGGATCTCTGTTTATTGGTTGAATAATAATAAACTCCTGTACAATTCAGGTTATGAATGGTTTGCGAACAGCTATATATATGATCTTGAGAACAAGACGTTTACTGAGGCGGAGTATGGTTTTGACGGGTATTCTAAATTTTTTAGTTTTATTCCCATTGATGAAGATCGGGTTTTGCTTACGCTAAGAGCAAATGAAAAAAAGGATGGTACATCACATTATACCGAAAGCGGTTTTAGGGATGACCTTGCGATCTATGATATTCCATCAGGAACTGTAAAAAAAATCACTGATAATGAAGATGGTGAGTTCTATAGTTTCGTTATTCCCAGAGGGAATAAATTATACATGGATAAGATATTTGTAAAAGATGAGAAGTTAATCAGCGTTTCTTATGAAATAATGGAACTTGATAGCGGCAATATCACAAAAGTGAATATTGATACACCTGACGTAGTTAATTGTATTGATGAAAACCAGTATTTGACTTCTCAAGAAGGTCAATATAATAATATTGCAATTACATATCACTATTTCGGTAAATCATATAAAACTGGTGACTTTAACCTCTATGAATTCTGCTCAATACTTGAAGACGGAGCAGGGATTATAAATGATTCTGAAAAAGTAATTCGTTTTGAAATATCCAGATAAGAATTTCTTCCGTTGTTTAAAAAAACCTCAACCACAGTCACTTGCTGGTTTTCAAGGCCAAAGTTACTGGTTAATACTCAACCATGAAATCCCAATAATAGGATAGGGGTGCTCGGAAAATAAAGTTCCGCACTGCTTGGATTTGTACTTGCCAAAAACAATAATGAAGTTTTAAATGTTGTTTTGGATGGTGATGAAATGCTTGCTTTAAAAATTGCTTTTATAATAGTTGGTATATTGTTTATATGTTTCGGATATGCCATATATTTTAAAGGAAAATATAATTTAATAAATGGTGTAGCTTCGCAAATTTTCTGACAAAAATTCGCGAAGCTACAATACTCCCCGACCTTTTGGAGCATAAAATATTATAAATGAGGTTGTAATTATGCCAAACATATTAAGACAGAAAAGATCTATTATTTATTTGGTCATCCTTGTATTTATTTTTAATTCAATAATAACATCATGCAAAAGAAAAAATACCACCGAACTTAATAATGGTACAATGATGACCACATTACCATCTGAATCATTATCAACAGAATCATTATCGACAGAACCATTATTATCGACATCATCAAGTGATACTAAACAAACCTGCGATGAAACAACTGTGCAGGTTGAATCTGAAACACAAATACCAACAGAACTAAGCAATTTTCAGGAACTGATATCTCCTGCTTTCAGGATTTCCAAAGTTTCAACAAAAATACTGAGAGCAAAGGATGGTGTTATTTACACAGTACCGGATAACGACGATATGCAAAAACAAAAGGAAGAACCAATATATAAATTAAAATATAATGTTTATTCAAAGGAAAAAGATGCTATTGACAATTCACAAAAAATTACTAAAACGATTACATTTAATTATGATGGCAAATATGTTAAATTTAACGTATCCTATGTAGAAAAAGGGAATAAAAAGGCGATAGATCTTTTAAATAATCTAATTATAGTATACATAAATGCATAGAACAATATAGAAATTTGTATGAATTGTGACATATGCATATACAGTATTGTTTATTTATATTAACCAAAACTTGACATGGTTATATTTATCAATTATAATGCTACCAACATACGTATGTTCTCCTTTTGGTAATATAAAAATAATTTTGTTGGAGGTTGATTGAATGAAAAAACATATTTCCAGAATTATGATAATATTTGTATTTATAACAACGATTGGGTTTACAAATGTCTTTTCAACTGATTTTAGTGTTAATGAAAATCTAGTTCTTGAGGAAGATCTTCATTCTGCAATTATTGATTTTATAAGCCTTGATGATAGTTTTTATGGTTATAATATGGAAGATCTGAGTATTAGTGATAACAAATGTGAATTCCGTGATATTGACAACGAATTAGTTGCATATGGATTTAACATTATTTCAGAAAAAAGCAAGGAGCCTGTTGGTTATATAGTAACAGGGACTACATATGATTTTATTCCAATAATTGAAGCAGGCGAAGGTGCTCTACCCAATATCTCCGTTGGTGAAGCTAATACATTAATTCAGAATCAATTATCACTTAATAAGAAAGTATCAAAAATAGAAATGCTTTACAATGGTCCGTTTGCTTTTTATGGTAGTGTTGAAATTGAGGATGGAGTAAAAAAGCTTATTGACTTAAAAACAAAAAAATTTCTTCCAGAAGATATAAATAGTAATTTTATTAAAAAGCCAAAAATTGATAAGACAGAAAAAATTAAGAATAATAACAGTTGGCAAAATATAAAAAATAAAAATCTGTTAATAAGAAATAATACTATATCACAGAGCACTTTTACAATTAATCCAAGTCCTTCCCCAGTACCTTCTGATCCAACAAATATGCTAAATCAGTATGTAACAAATCACCAATATGATACAATACCTAGTGCTACAACTGATTATAATTGGAACACACCTTCTTTAACAGCAGTAAGTGCAGCAACAGACAAAATCACTTTTAACTCAGTTTTTCCAAAAAGCGGGGATTATTGGAACCATTTAGCATATTGGGATCCACATACAGGCCAATGGTTTGATGTTCCTGGCCAAGGCAGTGGTTCAACCGATGGAAATCATACAATAACAGGTTTACAACCAGGCACAACATATATTATCTTTATGAGTTGGTGGGACTATGAAACCGGTTCATGGGATGATCTTCCTTGGTTGTATGTTATGACAGCACCCACATCAGGTTATACAGAATTGTCGTTTGATTTAGATTTTACAGATATTCAAGAAGAATTAGGTATTTATGAAGCATGTGGTTGTGGACCTGCAGCAGGTGCATTATTATTGTGGCATTTAGGCGAAAGAAACTCATCTTATTCACAGTTAAAGTGGGGTACAGGAGGAACTCAGGTTTGGTTTGAATATGATTCACCAACAAATATTGGATATGAATTATGTGGATATATGTCTCCAATTTTGGGAACAATGGTAACAGAATTCAATGAAGGTTTAATAAATTATGCTAATGCTCCTGGCAGATCATATACATTAACAACATCATATAAATATAAAGGAACTTCACTTGGCTCTGGTCAAAATACTACAAGCAATTTAGATGTTTGGTACAATCTAAAAGATGGAATTAATGCGAATAAGCCAGTTGTTTTAGGTATTGGCAATTATAAATCTTCATCAACAACGCAATATCCTGAACCAAATGCACTATTTTCATATCATTGGGTAGCTGTAGAGGGTTATTGCCAAGATGCAAGTGCTAACATGTATATTAAATGCATGAGTTGGGGCGATTACTGTTATGCAAGTTATAATTCTATGTGTTATTGGCGTGATGCATTAGCATCCAGTTATATTAACGCAGTATACTAATTTATTGTTAATATTGGGGAGTAAAAAATTTCTCCCCAATATTAACATTTCAAACTTAAAATTTCGTTTTCTTTATATAAAATTCTTGGGGATATCGAATCCAATGAGTTTCCATGAGAGATTGTTGAGTTAATAAACAAAATCTGTAAATACGAGGTGATAACGTTGAAATTTATTCAATCACTTATTTTAATTCTATTACTTTTATTTCTTTCATCAACTCCTTCTTTTTGCAACGGTGCGCCAAGTAAACTAACACCAGGTACAAGTGCAGACATTATTCCAGTAAAAGATAATAGTTTAATAATAGATAATGAAGAAATTATCATTGATAATATTAAAAATAGTAGGTATAAAAGTAAGTCGTTAAGATTTCAAATAATGTATCATATTAGAAACAATTCAATAAATAACGAATCTTATCTTATAGCTTTTCCAATAGATAATAATAGACTACTAAAAAACTTAAAGGTTCTATATAATGATCAAACCATAAACTATGAGATTCGTGATGATATTGATTACTATTCAACATTCAATGTTGACAGAAAATATACTCTAGGAGGAGAACGAATACCAAAAGTTATTCTATTTAAAATATTTATAAAACCAAATGAAAGTGGTAGGCTTTTTGTTACATATAGAACTAACGGAGGGCTTATGGATGATAAACACAAACACCCATTTTTGTATTACTTGCAACCTGCAAAATATTGGAGCAGTTTTAAGAACATAACTATTACTATTAATATCCCGAAACATTATGATTTGATTTCAGATTTTGAATTTAAACAAATTTCAAATAACAATATATTTGTAAATAAGTACATATATACAAATAATGAATTGCCTAAAAATGATTTATATTTTGAGTTACACAGCAATGATAAAAACTATATATTAATATCAATCATCAGTTTGGTTTTTATTTTATTCATATTAATGATTATCAGATATAGACTATCAAAAAAAAGAATAATATATAAACAAAACATGTTAATATTTACATTAACAAACACTACAGAATAATAAATAAGATATAAATTAACTGGGAAATCGTCAAATTCCAGACAATTGTTACCTTAGCGTGGGTTTTGTCGGAAATGTTGGCGATACCCCAATTAGAAATTCAACATATATAAACACGAGTTGGTGGACGTGACATCTGTTTTGGTGAGGGATCTTTTTAGGTGAATATTCCGACTGATTTTTGACACTTTAACCGCCTAGATTTAGCAGATTAACCGCATATTTTTAATAGTAAGATTCATGCGGCTAAGGTGTAAATTTAGGACGGAAATACTATTATATTTAAAATGATTTGGGTGTTAAATCTGAACGGTATATTCATGAGAGGGTGTGGGCAGTAGTTCCATCTGTCTGCTGGTTTTGCTTTGTAGCTGAATGGGTTTTTTGATTGTAGTAGTAAATTTTTATATGCTCGACGAAGTTGATTAGAAGCTGGGTTGGGTTTCGGGAATTTTGAAATTAGTAGTAGTAAAAAATACTACTTTACTATTGAAACTGAATTATTATGGTGGTATAATATTCTTAAATTAACCAATGACTTTACAGCAAGAACTATGTATGTAAAAACCAAAAACACTGTAAAGGTGTTAAATAGCAAGCTATATTTTAAACACACCATTTCAACGAGGCTGGTCGCAGGTAGAGCCTGGCTGGTCGTAGGCTCTGCCTACTTCTCGCCCATGCATCCGGTCTGCTCGCCTATGCATCCATGCGGGAGTAAAGGATTTTGCTTGCAAAATCCAGCAAACCCGGAGCGTACCAAAGGAGCGTACCAACTGGAACGCTCCCCCAAGAAGAATAACCCCAGTTACTGGAACGCTCCGACTTAGCGACACGTAATGTTTTGACTCACCGCCTGTTGTGTGAAATAGGTACCCGCCACCAAGCGTTTTACAACGTGAATGGTTGAAAATACGCAAAGAGGTGGGGGACATCTAAGCCTCGTTATAAATTGGTTCATTGAATTAAACATTGTTATATAAGGAGAGTGAGAGGATATGAAGTTTACTAAGATGCATGGTCTTGGAAATGATTATATATATGTGAACTGTTTTGAAGAGAGTGTTGAAAAGCCGGGAGAAGTAGCAAAGGTTATAAGTAATCGCCATTTTGGTATTGGCTCTGATGGGTTAGTTCTGATACTTCCATCTAAAACAGCTAATTTCAGAATGAGGATGTTTAACTCCGACGGTTCTGAGGCGGAAATGTGCGGGAACGCAATCCGATGTGTCGGTAAATATCTCTATGACAATAGAATGACTGATAAAAAAGTCATTTCCATCGAAACTCTTGCCGGAATTAAGATTCTCGAGATGACCGCAGATGAAAGCAACAAAATATCTCTGGTAAAGGTAGACATGGGTGAGCCTGTATTATATCCTAAAGACATTCCGGTTAATAGTGAGCTGGATCATTTTGTAAACCAGCCTGTTAAAGTATTGGATAAAGAATATAAGGTTACGTGTGTTTCCATGGGTAATCCTCATGCTGTGACATATGTTGATAATGTTGCATGCTTTCCTTTGGAAACAGTAGGTCCTTTAATGGAGTGCCATTCTCTTTTTCCAAAAAAAATAAATGCTGAATTTGTTGAAGTAAAAGACAGAGCTCATCTAAAAATGAGGGTATGGGAGAGAGGAGCAGGTGAAACACTTGCATGTGGAACGGGAGCCTGTGCTGTTTTAGTAGCATCGGTTCTTAACGGAATATCCGAAAGGAAGGCTGAAATAGAATTATTGGGTGGAGTTTTAATTATTGAATGGAATGAAGAAAATAATCATGTTTATAAAACCGGTCCTGCTACCGCTGTGTTTACCGGTGAAATAGAGCTTTAGAATACTTTTGATATGGATATAATAATAAATAGAGGAGAATTATTATGGCGTATATTAATGAAAATTATTTGAAACTTCCCGGTAGCTATCTGTTTGCTGAAATCGGGCGAAGAGTAAATGCTTTTAAAAACGAGAAACCTGAAGCGGACATTATTAAGCTTGGCATTGGTGACGTAACAAAGCCGCTGGTGCCGGCCACTATAAAAGCACTTCATTCAGCTGTTGATGAAATGTCTGCTGAGGAAACATTCAGAGGCTATGGTCCTGAACAAGGTTACGGTTTCCTTGCTGAGAAAATAGTAAAATATGATTATAATGGACTCGGTATTGGAACCGACGAGATCTTTATCAGCGATGGTGCCAAAAGCGATACGGGCAATATGCAGGAGATATTCAGCTTGGATAATGTTGTTGCTGTTACCGATCCTGTATATCCGGTTTATGTTGACAGTAATGCTATGTCAGGAAGAATCGGTGATTATTTTAAAGAAACAGGGAAATGGTCAAAGCTCGTGTATCTGCCTTGTACCGCCGAGAATGGCTTTATCCCTTCTTTGCCGGAACAAAAGGTTGACATGATCTATTTATGCTATCCTAATAATCCAACAGGCACAACGCTCACAAAGAGGCAGCTTAAGGTATGGGTTGACTATGCAAGGGAGAACAAGGCTGTTATTTTGTTTGACGCCGCTTATGAAGCATATATAACAGAAGATGATATCCCACACAGTATATATGAGGTAGAGGGAGCTAAGGATGTTGCCATAGAGTTCAGGAGCTTTTCGAAAAATGCTGCATTTACAGGCACTCGCTGTGCATATACGGTTGTTCCGAAAACAGTTAAAGCATACACAGGATCAGGCGAGGCGGTTGAACTAAACCGTTTATGGAATCGCAGGCAAACCACAAAGTTTAATGGAGTACCATACATTATACAAAGAGGTGCTGAATCCATATACACCGATGCGGGGCAAAGCCAGATCCGTGAAACAATAAAGTATTATATGGAAAACGCACGCATTATCCGGGAAGGAATAGAAAGTATAGGTCTTAAAGTGTTTGGAGGGGTCAACGCACCTTATATCTGGCTTAAAACACCGGATGGATATGATTCATGGCAGTTCTTTGACAAGCTCTTAAACGAGGTTTTTGTTGTTGGAACACCCGGTGTTGGTTTTGGACCAAGCGGACAAGGGTATTTCAGATTGACTGCGTTTGGTAGCCGAGAAAATACAATCAAAGCGATTGAGCGTGTAAAAAGCTTGAAGTTATAGTGAATATACACCTGTAGCAGAAGGATAGGGGTTTTAGGTTTATGCTCTTTAAAATAAGCACCACATGGTATATTTGTAGAGCATATACATGCCCCTATCTTTTTTCAAAATTCGCCACCGGCACAGCAAGCTATGCGTACGATTTTATATTGCGTTTGCGCTATTTGTTTGAGTGTTTTTCTTTTCGGTAAATTAAGTGTTTATTTTTTCGTATTCCTGTTTCTTCTTGATGAATAACGGTATAGCTCCAAAAATTCCAGCAATCAATGCTATAGGGATTTTGATCATTTGATAAATTAGCGAAAGAATAAAATTGATATCTTCAAAGATTCCTATTTTAGGCATATCAGGCATCTTACGAAGTATGATATAACCGGAATATAACGCAATACCGAAAAAGGATGAGAAAATAATTAGAATCAAACCGTAAATAAATTCAATGTTTGTTTCTATTGGCAAATTTATAAGAATAATTATGCCAACAATGAATCCTATTAATCCCGATATAGCAACTTTTCTTCTATAATTTTTATAGCTGTGCTTTATTTCATTTATATACCGTTTTTTTGAAGCTTCTTTATATTCGAGATTGACCTGTTCTTCTTCCCTTATACATTCTGAACAGATTCCATCCTGCGAAAAATCGTAACATGATTTACATAAGTTCTTCATACATGACCGGCATTGTGCAACAGCTTCACTATCAATATGGTTATAGCATTTCATAAAATATCCTCTCAAAACGCATTATTATGTAAAGTCGTACGGCCTACGTAGCTGTTATCCCTGCAATCCAAATTCGTTACATATTAGTATCTCAATATATGTACAAATTTTCCCGCAACTAAACTGGTAGATATATTGCTGGTATCTATGATATAAGCTCTTTAACGTTTATTAAAAACTCCTTTAGTAAATTATATCATATCCAATATTAATTTCTACAGAGTATTTTTAATATATCGCGCAACGGAAAGTGTGCCAATCATCCAATTTATATAATATTACAGAAAATGTAAAGTTTCAAGAGGGTTAACCATTTTTTATAAAGTATTTGATCGTAAAGGATATGAATCTTCGAGATGAGCAGAGTTCGATTAAACGCCAGAAGATCATTATTGGTCGATTTACAGGCAAAGGTAATGGGGCAAAATATCGGATAATATTGGCAGGAAAAGTTTAGAATATATATGCATTTTTTTACTTACTATTAGCTGTAAACCTCTTGATAAGTTTTTCCCGTGCGGATGTTTCAAGGTGATCCTCAAGAGGCTGTAAGGATACAAAATCCTTATATTTTCGTTTTAATGCCAGTGAAATCAGCTCATCTGTCAAGCCAGGATTTTTTGGAAGCAAGCTCCCATGAGAATACGAACAAAAAACATTTTTATATCTTGCGCCCTCATACCCGTCTTCACCATTGTTACCATAGCCGCAAATTACCTTTCCAAGGGGAGAGACTCCATCTCCGAGATAAGTTTTACCTGAGTGGTTTTCAAAGCCCACCACATATCCGTTAGGGTGCTGCTTAAGGCCTTCCATGGAAAAAATAAGATTTCCGGTGTTGCGTTTTTCACTATTTTCCGTCCAATGGTTCATAACACCAAGGCATTCAATTTCCTTGTGGTTTTGAGTGGTATAATATTTACCCATCAGTTGATATCCGCCGCAAATGCAAAGAAAAACAACACCATTTTCAACAGATTCAATTATGGATTCTTTTTTTAGATCAAGAAGATCCCTATGAAGAATATCCTGTTCATAGTCCTGACCGCCACCTAAAAAAACAATATCGTATTCATCAGGAACAAATGCATCACAAAGCGATATGGCTTTAATTGATACATCAATTCCGCGCCATTCAAGACGTTTTTTTAGGGCAGTTATGTTACCGTAATCACCGTACAGGTTCAGTAAATCCGGATACATGTGGCATATGTTAATATTGTACATCTAAACATCCTCTCATCATGAGTGTATACTTTATATAATTGGTCTAAACGCCGTATAAATAAGGCAATTCTTTGCAATCAAGAAGTTTTCCTGTTGCGTAAAGGTGCAAACAATGCTTACTGCCAGAAGTTTTTAAGCTTAAAACGTTTTTTAAGCACCTTACGTATATCCAGCATAGCTGTGTAGGTTGGGAGAATAAAAAGAGTTTCTCCGGATTTTAACAAACCCAGTGCAGAATTAAGCATAACCGCATTGTCATATTCGATCGTTATATGATCTGCAAAAACTCCCGCATATTTAAGGCGTACTGCCATATCCTCAGCCCTTGTTCCGGACACAAAAAAGCGGTAAACACGTTGTTGTATTTCAGAAAGGGCTTCAAGCTCGGCATCCCAGAGCCATGATATATCTGTCCCGTCAGCGATTTTGTCATTTATAAGAAAGCTTATAACCGAAGGATTCTCAACCGTTAGTAAGTAATTTAACACCTGATTGAAACCGGCAGGGTTTTTAATTAAAATAACCTGAATATTTTTATCGCCCAGATTTATAGATTCCATTCGCCCAAAACCGCTTTCAAATGTGGAGAGGGCATGTATCGTTTTTTCATGAGAAAAGCCCATAACTTCAGCAAAGGTAACTCCGGCTAAAGCGTTGTAAATGTTGTATAGCCCGGGCAGATTAATCTGTGTGGAAAAGGTTCCCGCAGGGGTACTAAATACGGCTCTTGAAAAGCTTCCGGACATAGAGGGTATTTTTGAAACCTGAATAAGGGCTTCCGGCCGGCTGTAACCGCATTCCGGACACTTGAAGTGGCCAAGGTGACCATATGAGCGAAATTCATATTCATATTTTGACATACAATATAAGCAAAAGGAAGCATCGTTATTTAAGCTTAATCGATTATCGTCAGAAATTGCGGAGGTCTCTAAACCATAGTATATAACTTGGTTTGGTACGTCATTTCCTAATGAGGCACAGAGGGAGTCATCAGCATTAAGGATAAGTGTGGTATCCGGGATGTTTGAAATACCTTCCTTTACAGCATTAAGTGTGCTGTATAATTCACCATACCTATCCAGCTGATCACGGAAGAAGTTTGTGACAACAAGGATGGAGGGCTTTATATATCTGGATGCTATTCTGAAAGCCGCTTCGTCAACCTCAAGTAGCGCAGTTTTCGATCTTGCAGTAGAATTAATTTTAACATCCGAGATTAGGGTTGTGGCAAGACCGCTAATTAAATTAGCACCAGATCTATTTGACGTGTATAGTACATGGTTATCTGCAAGAATTTGCTCAATAATTCTTGAGGTTGTCGTTTTTCCATTTGTTCCTGTAACCAATATAATTTTATATTGGTCAGCAAGAACCTTGAGAATATCAGGATATAACATTAATGCAAGCTTTCCGGGCAAGCTTGTACCACCAGTTCCAAAAAGGCGCAAAAAAAATATAGCTCCCTTTGCAATAGTAAGTGAAATATATAGGCGTGTTTTTTTTATCATTTTTTTCATTAACAGCTCCTAAAAATGCATAACTCACAGTAAGCGCAATTTATCAAAATTCCAAGACCTCCACTTCTATAAGTGGGGTTCCTTATTCTTGCTTCGGTGGGGGTAGAGTCCCCCACCGAAGTCCCGATGTTCAGCTTTAGCTGAACGAGTTCACTAAGTATTAAAATTCTAACACAGGCATAATGAGTAGACAATGTACTAACTAAATTATACCAATATTGCTTGCTAGTAGTGTTTCATGATGCTTAACCGTCCTGTTGAGGTGTGATATCACACTGCTTTCAGTAGCACACTGTGTAAACAAGCGTCCAAACTATCAAAACGGTTTAAACCGTCCAAACCGTCCAAACCATCCAAACCATCCAAACCATTCAAACTGCTCAAAATATCCAACCAGTTCTAACCGTACAACCGCTATAGGAAAATAGTTGTATAAACCTAAAAATATCGTCCTGCAGCGAAACCAATGCTGCCTGTAAAACGCCATAATCAGTAAAATAATAATGGCAATCAAAGCATTTTTATTATACAATAATCATGGTTGGTATACAATATTCGATTATTTGCGCCTTAATGATATTTCAGCGAACGCTTTTTGTCAAATATCAAGGTTGCTTACAGGATTATTACCTTAAAATATGATAATATATAAAACAGATGATTTTTTGGGGCATGGGATATATAGAAAAAGGGGGTTAAATTTTGGACGAAGATGAAAAAAACTTGGTAGAAAAATCTGCCGGGGGAGATATTGATGCCTTTGAGACCCTTATTCAATCCCATCAGAAAAAGGTTTATAATATTGCGCTCAGAATGACAAAAAATCCGGAGGATGCACAGGAGCTTTCTCAAGATGCTTTTGTGCGTGCGTTTATTGCTATAAAAAAGTTTAGAGGTGATTCCAGCTTCGCAACATGGCTTTACAGAATTACTATGAATGTTTGCACAGATTTCTTGAGGAAAAGAAATAAAGCATCAGTTATTTCCATAGAACAGTCAGTTTATGAGAGTCAACAGACCATGCAGCTTGCAGATAACGAGCCAGGTCCTGATGAAATTTCTGAAAAAAATCAATTAAAAAAGCTGGTGAAGGAAGCCATGGATCTGTTACCGCCTGAACACCGCGAGGTTTTAATTTTGAGGGATTTACTAGATATGACTTATAAAGATATTGCGAATACTCTGAGTATTAATGAGGGAACAATAAAATCAAGAATTAATAGAGCAAGAGAAAACCTTAAGAAAGTTATAACCAGCAGGTCGGAACTTTTTCAGGATTATGTCGTCAAATTAAATAGAAAGGGGGGGGATTCGTGATTAAGTGTGATCTATGTCTGGAAAACTTGTCAGCTTATGTAGATAGAGAATTGCCTGAAAATAAAATAGAAAAAATGAATGAGCACTTAAAGAAATGTGATTCATGTTCTAAAGAGCTGGAGCTTTTGAAGGCGATTGTATCTGTCTGTGAAGACTTAACTGAAGATTTACCCGAAAGCTTCGAAGCCTCCCTGCATAAACGTCTTGTGGCAGCAAAAGAGAGTGTTCGAACCAAGCAAAAGAAGGGGTTTGATTTGCGGCTTATAACACAAGTAGCTGCCGGGTTTATCCTTATTATATCCGTTGGAATAGTTTTACGGTTTGGGCTACCAGGAGGCATGAAAAGCATGTCGGATAATTCAGCACCAGAATCCGTGCAGATGAATGATGGGAGTTCAACTCTAGCCATGACAGCCCAAAAAGCTGAAACTGCAAAAGGTGCGATGCGTAGCCCCGAGGTGACGATTGCAGGAAGTCAGGATTTGCAGAAACAAGATGAAGAAACAGAAAGAACGATGAACGATAAGATGATGTTCTCAGTAGCTTTTACTGAGAATATTAATGCAAATCTGGAAATGACTGAAGGTTATGACACTCAAGTGAGAATTGAAACAAAGGATTTAGCTCAATCTATTGAAAATATAATAGCTATCGATGAAAAATTGAGCAGCTCTGATAATGAGAACAAAAATAAGCTTCAAGGAACAATGTTTGAATATGGAGGAAACCAGGAAGAACCCGTACAGGTTGGTCTGTATTATCCTAATGGTGAAGCATGGCATATGTTCTTAAGCGAATTGCAGGTTGCTTTCCCTGATATGGTAATAGAGCTGGTTCCTTCTGAGGAAGAAAAGGAACATATAAGGATTATAGTGAAAAAGTTGGATTAGCGATTCAGCATGTATAAATATTATCAGCATTATCAGCACGTGTAAACATTAATTGATTCACTTAGTGCTTAAAAAATAACTAAGGGTACCAAGCTGTCAGTAAGGGTATAAACGTTCAAACTCTAACTGGCAGCTTTTTTGTTTCAAATGAAGTGTAATTTCCGTTACTACACAGCAGACTACCAACGGCGGTGTGATATCACACCGCAGCATGTCGATACCAGAGTCTCATAATACTACTAACAAGCTTAGGTGGGGAAGTTGAGTAATTGAGCTAAAAAGTAGAACTCCATATATTCAATGTCTAATATATTAAGTTATAAAATCTTTGAGGAGAATGTGTATGGAGTTTGATCTGTAACGTTATTAAGTTTTATCGAAAACAAAAAATAAAAATGCAACTTCCATATAACCATAAAGTAGTGTATTATTATTTAAGAGAACTGGCGTACTTTAACCGGTAGCTCAATCCTTAAGGAGAACGATAGATGAGTTCAAAACTAATGCTTATTGATGGAAATAGTATTCTAAACCGTGGTTTTTACGGGCTTACAGGTAGCTCAATGCTTGTTACCTCAACAGGGCAGTATACCAATGCGGTGTTTGCTTTTATAAATATTCTGAACAAACATATTGAAGAAGAGGCTCCGGAATACATAACAGTTGCGTTTGATATGAAAGCCAAGACTTTTCGACACAAAATGTTCGACGGCTATAAAGCACAGCGCAAGGGTATGCCTGAGGAACTCGCCTCCCAGCTTCCGATAATGAAAGAAGTCCTTTCAGCGATGAATATTCCGATAATCGAAAAAGAGGGTTTTGAAGCTGATGATATAATTGGAAGTCTATCTTTATTGGCTGAAAAAAGTAATCTGGATGTTGTTGTTGTTACCGGTGACAGAGATTCTTTTCAATTAATAAGCGATAAAACAATTGTGATGCTGCCGTCCACACGAGCTGGAAAGACGGAAACAAAGCGGTTTGACACAAAAGCCATATATGAGCAATACGGTGTTGAGCCTTCACAGATGATTGATGTTAAAGGCTTAATGGGAGATCCCTCTGATAATATCCCCGGAGTCCCCGGCGTAGGTGAAAAGACAGCTCTTAGCCTTATTTCGTTATATAAAACAATTGAAGGAGTCTATGAAAATATAGACAAAATTACAAAGCCAAAGCTTAAGGCTTCGCTTATTGAATATAAGGAACAGGCTTTTTTAAGCCGCACATTGGGAACTATATGCAGGGATATGGATTGTTGCGGCCAAATAGATGAACTTAAACGAGTGAGCATAAATAAGGGCGAGCTGCTAAAGGTTTTCCGGAGGCTTGAGTTCGATAGCCTTATTTCCAAAATGGATCTTTTGTCAGGTGAACGCTTGGAAGCTGAAGCAGTTGTTAAGAATTTTAAAACTGTTAATATCCAAAATAGGAACGAGCTTCAGAGCTGCATTTTTGAGCTTGGGAAAGAGAAAATCATAGGGATTTTCCAGCTTATTGACAAAAAGGATTCTTATAGCTCAAGCCTTTGCGGGTTGGCTATGTGTAGTTCTGAAACGGCATATTTCCTTGAAAGTGGCATTGATCTTCCTGAGAATCTAATCGCCGAAAGTATAAAAAAGTTGTACCAAAACGAAGATATTAAAAAGGTCGGTCATGACACGAAAGAGTTTATTACCTGGCTCTTTAAATATGGGGTTGAGCTCAAAGGCATTATTTTTGACACAATGATTGCTGAATATCTTATAGACCCACTAAGAAATAGCTATCCTATCTCAAATCTTTCATACAAATACCTTAACCGTTCTATTTCTTCGATAGAGGAGCTACAGGGTAAGGGGAAAGATTTTAAAACGTATTCAGACCTTAAGGGAGATATTCTTATGTCATGCGCTTGCCAAAGCATCATGGCAGTTTATGATTTATACAAGCTTCAGGAGAAGATCATAAAGGAAAACAATCAAACTGACCTTTTCCACGAAATAGAACTGCCTTTGGTAACCGTTTTGGCAAGCATGGAATATTTCGGCTTTAAGGTTGATGCCGGTAAGCTTTCAGAGTTTAATAAAATTCTTACAAGTCGCATTGAAACTCTGGAAAAAACCATTTACTTTCTTGCCGGTGAAGAGTTTAATATAAATTCACCAAAGCAGCTTTCTGTCATTCTGTTCGAAAAATTGAAGCTGCCAGTTGTTAAGAAGACTAAAACGGGATATTCAACAGATGTAGAGGTTTTGGAAGAGCTATACCACAAGCACGATATGATTCCGTATATTATTGAACACAGGCAGATGGTGAAGCTAAAATCAACTTACGCTGAAGGTCTTGAAAAGGTTATTAATCCAACCACCGGAAAGATACACTCAAGCTTTAACCAGACAGTTACTGCCACCGGTCGAATAAGCAGCACAGAGCCGAACCTTCAAAACATACCGATTCGGCATGAAATGGGTAGGGAAATACGTAAAGCATTTATCCCATCAACAGAAAACGCCATATTTGTTGATGCAGATTATTCCCAAATTGAGCTTCGCGTTTTGGCGCATATTACGGGAGATGAAGCTCTTATTAAAGCCTTTACATCAGGTGAGGATATCCACACTTCAACGGCATCGCTGGTGTTTGAGGTTGATCCCGATAAAGTAACATCTGAACTTAGAAGAAGAGCCAAGGCTGTTAATTTCGGTATTGTTTATGGCATAAGCGATTATGGTCTGTCAAAGGATCTTGGAACTACCCGCAAAGAAGCAAAGCAGTATATAGACGGATATTTGGCGAAATACCCCAAGGTAAAGGCATACATGGATGAAATTGTTGGGTTGGGGCAGGAACAGGGCTATGTCGAAACTATCTTCCACAGAAGAAGACAACTGCCAGAGCTAATGTCTAAAAACTTTAACCAGCGCTCCTTTGGGAAACGTATTGCTATGAACACGCCGATTCAAGGATCCGCAGCAGATATAATTAAAATTGCAATGGTTAAGGTTTACAGAGCTTTAAAGGATGCTGGGTTGAAATCACGGCTTATTTTGCAGGTACATGACGAATTGGTGGTTGAAACCTTAAGGGATGAGCTGGAAAGAGTAAAAGATATTGTAAGAAAAAGCATGGAAGAGGCTGCAGTTCTAAAAGCTCCGTTGGTAGCTGACGTTTCTGTTGGGGAAAACTGGTATGAAGCAAAATGATTTTTTGTGGAAAAGCTTTGAATATCATGATAGCTCAACGGTTTTGTATTATTTGCATATAAACTGAATTCAAAAGTTGAGTTGAGAAGCAGAATTGAAAACTATATACAACGTCTTTGAAACTTGTACTATCATTGCAAAGAGTGTTGAATTACAGGTAGCATAAAAAATTAAATTACATAAATTTATGACGTTTCATAATAAGTTGAAATACTAAGTTGAAAGGCAGAGTTGGAAAGTTAAGTTGAGAAGCAGAATTGAAAGACTAAGTTGAAAAACTGGATTGAAACGCTGAATCAAAAATCTGTTTACCCAATTTACTTTAAACAATATGTAGCAGCTTATATAGCACAGTGCAGAAAATACTAGTATTTTATATAGCTTTAATGGATGGAAGTGTTTAATTTGCTCACTATTGGTATTACGGGGGGAATCGGATCCGGGAAAAGCACAGTTGCTCGTATTCTTGAGAAGTATGGAGCAAAGCTAATTTTGGCTGATGATATGGCAAAAGAAATAGTAAAGCCCGGAATGCCCGCTTATGAAAGCATTATATTAGAGTTTGGAACTGAGATCCTTCATAAAGACGGCAGCATTAATCGAAAAAAATTGGGTGATATTGTTTTTTCCGATAACTCCAAACTAAACATATTAAATCAAATTACTCATGTAATTGTAGCAGAAAAAATTAGTTCTCAATTAAGAGAGCTTAGAAATAAGAATAAAAAGCTTGTGGTGGTAGAAGCAATTGTTCCGATAGAGCATGGCTTTTTGGATCTCGTGGATACAGTTTGGGTGGTGCTGGCATCGGAACCTATTAGAATTGAGCGGATCATAAAAAGAAACGATATAACACATTCAGAAGCAAAGCAAAGGGTTCGTTCGCAAATGTCTGATGCTATGTATAAATCCATAGCCGACAAAGTAATATATAACAATGGTAATATTGCAGAATTAGAAGAAAAGGTTTGGGAAGCATTAAAGAATGAAGATTATAGCATATCTAAATAAAAGATTTTATAATATAGCGATTATTATGTTTTTTCTAATTTTTATATTCGCTATTGCACCTGTCGTACTTAGGGCGATGTTTCCAATGCCTTACTATGAAGAGGTGGAAGAATATGCACATAAAAACAATCTGAAGATTACAATGGTCTATTCGGTAATTAAGGCAGAAAGCGGATTCAGACCGAATGTGGTCTCACATAGGGGAGCCATTGGTCTTATGCAGATAACTGAAAAAACAGGTCAATGGATTGCAAGCCAGCTGGATGTGAAAGACTATCAAGCTAAAACGCTTACTGATCCGGAAATTAATATTCAGTTTGGATGCTGGTACATATCGTACCTTTTAGATCGTTTTAGCGGTAACAATGAATTGGCTTTAGCTGCTTATAATGCGGGTGAGGGTACAATCAGGAAGTGGATTGAGTCTGGAGAAATCAAATGGAAAGGAAATGAGATTAAATCTCTGCCTTATCCGGAAACTGAAAAATATTTAGTAAGGGTTAACAGGATATACTTTATATATAAAACGCTTTACCCCGATTTAGATTCATGATAGACTAAAACGGATCAAGCAATTTCTTCCGTTATTTTAGGTCATAGATGCATGATTATACTGAGAACAACTTATTATGAATTGAACGAATACGGTATACCGTAACCTTAATAAACTGCAGAATATAATTGACTGACTAAATTTCGTGGAGGTTTTATATATGTTTGAGCCAATGTTTGAAAGGGATTTGTTATATCCGGCGGTTATCTTATCAGAGCCTGGCAGTGTACATATTACAGTACTTACACCAGATATTCAGGGCAAGATTCCTATTTTAATAACACCAAAAACAAACCATAATCCTTTTAGTTTTGCTGATACTATAATCGGTATTCTGCAAGCGGATATTTTTGATAAAGCCAAGATTGATATAAAAAATCAGGGTGTTTTCTTTTTTAAGGTTGAGGATGATGAATATATGAAGCTGGTTTATGAAGATGGCAAAAAAATCACCGAAAAAACCAGTAACACCAAAGAATTTTGACACAGACCCTTGAAGTATATCCTGAATAGGTTCTTGGAACTGCCCAGAAAGTTTATACATGGAATTCCGAGCTTTTTTTCGAATTCATGCGGGTTTCAGGCTATGAACATCCGAATTTTTAAATCAAGATTCTTTTTAGAGTGGTCTCCCGGCCGTGCATAAGGATTGCATGAGGAGTGTATAAGGAGTTGGCTTTCAGGGAAATTTAACCTTGATTTTCTGTATTATTCTGATAAAATGAATATGATATTTTATTAACAAAGTGAATAGGAGTGGATATAATGCCATTAGTAACAACAAAGGACATGTTTAAGAAGGCATATGAAGGCGGTTATGCCATAGGTGCTTTTAATGTAAACAATATGGAGATTGTTCAGGGGATCACAGAAGCTGCAAAGGAAGTTAACGCTCCCCTTATTTTACAGGTATCAGCAGGAGCTCGTAAATATGCAAATCACACTTATCTTATGAAGCTTATTGAAGCAGCCATAATTGAAACAGGTCTTCCAATTGCAGTACATCTTGACCATGGAGATACATTTGAATTATGTAAATCCTGTATAGATGGCGGTTTTACCTCTGTTATGATTGATGCTTCACATCATTCTTTTGATGAAAATGTGAAATTAACGAAACAAGTTGTCGATTATGCACATCCACGTGGTGTTGTTGTAGAAGCTGAATTAGGGCGCCTTGCCGGTATTGAGGATGCAGTGAATGTTAACGCTGAGGATGCTGCATTTACAGACCCAAAAGAGGTTGAAGAGTTTGTTGAACGCACAGGTGTTGATTCCTTGGCAATTGCTATCGGAACCAGCCACGGTGCTTATAAGTTCAAGGGGGAAGCAAAGCTTCGTTTCGACATTCTTGAAGAGGTACAAAAAAGGCTTCCTGGTTTCCCGATTGTTCTTCATGGTGCATCTTCAGTAATTCCTGAATATGTTGAAACCATCAATAAGTTTGGCGGACAAATGCCGGGTGCTAAGGGCGTACCGGAAGAAATGCTCCGTAAAGCTGCTTCAATGGCAGTCTGTAAAATCAACATTGACTCCGATTTGCGTCTCGCTATGACCGCAACAGTTCGTAAGGTTTTTGCTGAAAATCCGGGTGAATTTGACCCAAGAAAATATCTCGGTCCTGCAAGAAGTGAAATTAAAAAGCTCGTGATGAATAAAATAACCAATGTTCTTGGTTGTGCAGGAAAAGCTTAAGAAAAGCATAATAGAAGAAAAGTAGTATAAAAAGTGCATTCCAAACAGAGTGCACTTTTTTAAAAATATGTTCGGTGAAGCTTACTTGGAAAGCATAAGGATTCGCATAAAATTATGCATGTATCTTTTCATCCATTTTTCCGCGGATTCTACTGCAAAAAGCCGTAATATGATTTAAATAAGGGTATAAAAAACTAATAAAAGACGGAGGATATAGACTATATGAAAAAGAGTATAAATACAAATAAGGCACCTGCAGCCATTGGTCCCTATTCCCAAGGTATAGATATTGGCAATCTTATATTTTCATCAGGCCAGATTCCTGTAAACCCATCCACAGGGGAAATTGCTGGTGGAGATATAGAAGAGCAAACGAAGCAAGTTCTTGAAAACCTGAAAAACGTGCTGTTAGCGGATGGAAGCGATCTTAGCAAAGTAATTAAGACAACAGTTTTTATAAAAGATATGAACCATTTTTCAAAAATAAATGAAATATACGCACAATATTTTATCGAACCGTATCCTGCAAGATCCTGTGTTGAAGTAGCAAGGCTTCCTAAGGATGTATTAATAGAGATTGAAGCGGTTGCATTAAAATAATTTTGGCAATAGGATCAAAATAATTTTTGGAGGCATATTTTTATGGCATATATAGCAAAAAACCTTACTGAATTAATTGGTAACACACCTTTATTGGAGCTGTCCAATTATAACATGAAAAACGACCTAAAGGGCAGAGTTATTGCCAAGCTTGAATCATTTAACCCTGCTTCAAGCGTTAAGGACAGGATCGGCTATGCCATGATTAAGGATGCCGAAGAAAAGGGCTTAATTAATAAAGAAACAGTTATTATAGAACCAACAAGCGGAAACACCGGCATTGCTCTGGCATTTGTTTCCGCTGCAAAAGGTTATAGAGTTATATTGACGATGCCTGATACCATGAGCATTGAAAGAAGAAGTCTCTTGCATGCACTGGGAGCAGAGCTGGTTTTAACACCAGGCAGTGAGGGAATGACTGGAGCCATAAGAAAAGCTCGGGAGCTTGCTGCATCCATACCTAATTCGTTTATACCTCAGCAATTCGAAAATCCTGCAAATCCAGCTATTCATAAATCAACCACAGCTGAGGAAATATGGAGAGATACCAACGGCAAAGTGGATGCTTTTATAGCAGGAGTTGGTACAGGAGGTACTGTGTCGGGTGTTGGAGAAGTGCTGAAGCAACGAAATCCAAATGTCCGGATTATAGCAGTTGAACCGTATGAATCAGCTGTATTGTCGGGTGGAAGCAAAGGCCCTCATAAAATACAGGGCATAGGAGCGGGATTTGTTCCCGGAAACTATAATAATGCTGTGATAGATGAAGTGTTCAAGGTGAAGAGTGATGAAGCCATTGAAACATCCAGAATGCTTGCAAGAACCGAAGGATTGTTGGTAGGGGTATCCTCAGGAGCAGCAGCGTTTGCTGCATCTCAAATCGCTAAAAGGGATGAGTTTTCAAATAAGGTGATAGTAGTTCTGTTTCCCGATACAGGAGAGAGATATCTGTCATCAGGATTATATGTGGAGTAAACTACCAGCCTCGTTGAAATGGCTGGTCGCAAACTTCGTTTGCTGCTCGCCCATGCAA